>Ga0208491_10096_pt1 | contig 26106 bp, 22 predicted proteins | sample SubbioCSW11_NovA_FD_184819 | JGI IMG/M metagenome (GOLD analysis project Ga0208491, IMG submission 184819) | Serpentinite rock and fluid subsurface biosphere microbial communities from McLaughlin Reserve, California, USA - CR11_CSW11_NovA (SPAdes) | ecosystem: Environmental > Terrestrial > Deep...
TATATTATAACATAATACTCAATAATACTCAATAGGTAAAGGTGAAAAATTGACATTTTTGCACAAAAAAAAGCCGTGTTTAAAGGCTTTTAGGAGAGGTGTTCCTTATTCAACTGTCAAAGACCCGAGCTCTGCCGCCTAAATCACAATTTGCAATCAACCCGGAACTCATGCGGCCGCAGCAAGTGATTGACTATCCGCAAGCAGAGATGATATAATTATCGCAATTTAATGAATTTTTTAATCTGGGAGGCAAAGTTATATGGCAGAAATTCAACTTTATGTTGACGGTCGGGAACTTACTGTCGAAGACAGCAAGACTATCCTCGAGGCGGCCACGGAAAACGGAGTTTATATTCCCCATCTTTGTCATCACTCTGATTTGAATCCTGCAGGAATCTGCAGGGTTTGCCTTGTTGAGGCCGATGGTATTTTAGTGCCGTCCTGTCGTGCTCCGGTCGCTGCAGGAATGGTAGTAAAAACGGGCGGCGATTTAGTAAATAAAGCGCGCCGCTTGGCAGTGGAACTTTTGGTGGTAAACCACCACGATGACTGCCTGGCCTGTGGCAAAAACAATGACTGTAAGCTGCAAGAAGTCGCGCGTTACGTCGGCGTTGACAAGGAACGTCTAAAGAGATTAAGGTCACGAGAACTGCGACCGGTAGATGATTCACACCCTTTCATCGTCAGGGACTATAACAAGTGCGTACTGTGCGGGATCTGTGTGCGAACCTGCGATGAGATACCTTGTGTAGAAGCAATTGACTTCTCGTTCCGCGGTTATGACACAAAAATCAGCACGCTTGGCGACAAACCTTTGCAGGAATCAAAGTGCGTATCATGCGGCGAATGCTTGGTTCGCTGTCCTGTGGGAGCACTGCTGCCCAAAAACGGGGCGCAGCCTGCTTATGAAGTTAAAACAGTTTGCAGTTATTGTGGTTGTGGCTGCGGGATATATCTCGGTGTCCGTGACGGCAAAGTCGCCAGGGTACGGGGCAACCAGGATAGTCCAGTAAATGATGGGGAACTTTGCGTTAAAGGACGCTTCGGCTATTCATATATCAATCATCCCGACCGCCTGACTACACCACTGATTAAGCGCAACGGCAAGTTTGAAGAAGCTTCCTGGGATGAGGCGCTCGAACTGGTAACGGAAAAATTTCAGGAGGTTCAGAATAAATACGGGGCTGAATCCTTGGGGGGGCTAAGTTCAGCCCGGGCTACAAATGAAGATAATTACCTGTTTCAGAAGTTGCTGCGTTCCCTTGGCAGTAATAGCGTTGATCATTGCGCACGACTCTGACACGCCCCCACAGTGGTCGGTCTGGCCACTACCACAGGCAGCGGAGCTATGACAAACCCTATCAGTGATATTGAAGATGCGAAAAGTATTTTGGTAGTTGGCTCAAATCCCTCTGCCAATCACCCCATCGTTGACTACCGGATGCGCAGAGCCGTAAAAAAGGGTGCCATGCTGATCGTTGTTGATCCCCGCCGTACTCCTTTAGCCGACTTAGCCCATGTCTATCTGCAGATTAAACCGGGTACAGACGTAGCTCTGCTGAACGGATTAATGCATGTTATTTTACGGGATGATTTACTCGATAAAGATTTCATTGCTACTCGCACACACGGCTTTGAGTACCTGAAAGACTTTATCATGGAGAAATACAACCCGGATTACGTTGCAAAGATAACCGGAGTGCGGGCAGAAGATATTGTCCGTGCGGCCCGTCTTTACGCTGAGGCTCCCAGCGCAGGGATTTTTTACTGCATGGGAATAACGCAGCATACTTGTGGCACTGAAAATGTATTGGCTCTAACCAATCTGGCTTTAGCTACCGGCAACTTTGGCAAACCTCATGCCGGCGTAAACCCGTTGCGTGGCCAAAACAATGTTCAGGGAGCCTGTGATATGGGCTGCCTGCCTCATGTCCTGACCGGGTATCAGCCGTTACACAGTGACGGTTCCACTTATTGGCGGAGGCTAGCGGGTGAAAAAACTGAAGAAGCTGCCGAACTTATCACCGCTCTGGAGTTTGATTTCTACGGCAAGACTCCGCAGGCAGTACCGGCGAATAGAGTGAGCGACCATCTGAGGGCCAAGTTCTCGAAAGCTTGGGGTGTGGAACTGTCCGATATTCCCGGCAGAACCATCAGTGATATGTTCCATCCAAATCCCAGCAGATGGTGCAAGGCTTTATACATTATGGGAGAAAACCCGTTGCTCTCTTCTCCGGATTTGCTGCACGTGCGTGAAGCACTGGAATCTTTAGACTTTCTTGTCGTACAAGATATTTTCCTAACAGAAACGGCTGAGCTGGCTGACGTTGTCCTGCCTGCGGCTACTTTTGCGGAAAAGAACGGCACATTTATCAATACAGAACGGCGTGTACAAAGGATACGCCGCGCAATCCCGCCGGCTGGGCAAAGCAAGCCTGACTGGGAGATCATTCAAGCTTTGGCACAAAAACTAAACCTGCCCTGGAATCATCAGTCCCCAAAAGAAATATGGGACGAAGTGCGTCAGCTTACACCCCATTATTTTGGCGGCATGAGCTACGAACGCTTAGAGGATCAAGGCTTGCAGTGGCCCTGCCCAAATGAGGAACATCCTGGTACTCCGATTATGCATCGCAAGTCCTGGCGTGGAGAAGATGATAGGTTTGCCCGTGGCATCGGTCAGTTCTCCACTGTAGATTATCGTCCACAGGCGACTGAAAAACCAGATGATGACTATCCTTTTGTTTTAACTACAGCGCGCAAGCTTTATCATTATCACACTAGGAGCATGACTGCCAGAGTTAATGGCCTGAATGAACTGCTAAGTGAAGAACGTATGCAAATCAGCCCTGAAGATGCCAAAAAACTAGGAATTGGTGCAGAAGACATCGTCAAAGTAACTTCAGCGCGTGGTTCGATTGAGACTCGCGTAGAAATTACCGACCAAGTACCTCAGGGCATAGTAAGCATGAGTTTCCATTTTGCCAAGTCGGCAGCCAATGTCCTTACCAGCCCTGCTGTCTGCAGTATGTCTGTAGCCTCTGAGTTAAAAGTGTCGATCGTGAACATCGAAAAAATTGAGAAACGAGGTGTTCCTGCATGAGAGAGACACAAACACCGCCGGCACAAACGTCAACAGAAGATTACCGCTGGCTGATTGGCCCGGAGCCTGTCTCCAAATCAGCACATCCGGAAAAGGAAATGGCACTGGTTGAAGGAGAAATGCTGCCAATAGAAGACGCGTTAGCAAAAATTGTGGAGATTGTCAGCCAAGCCAAAAAACCGGTGATGGTTGTCCCAGCCCGCATGGTTCTCTGGTACTGGGAAGAAGGAGCTGCGAACAGAGCAAAAGCAATCAGAGAGTTAGCTGAAGCGATGGGGGTTGAAATACGTCCGATCTATGATGTGCGACCCGCCTACCCAATGACTAGAACAGCTTGCGAAATCAATCCGTACCATGGAGACCTGGTAATTGCCCATGAAAAGTATGATGTTGTGATCTTTTACGGGGTAGACTGCCCGTATGCCGATGTGGCATTAAAAATTATTGACCAGGGAACTAAATGTTATACAATCGCCCTGTGCGGAAAGATTGGACATATTGATGCCTCGATCACATTGCGCGATACCAGTTTAGATCGTCTCAAAAGAATGGCGGAAATGTTTCGCAAGCATAAGCAGGAGAAATAAAATGTTAATAAAGATCTATTCAAAGGGAGGAATTTTCGATGCCCACATCTCCTGAAGCATCTGAACAGAAACTCGAGCATGTCTTTTCCCGCTTTAAAGGTGAACGCAAGGAGCTAATCCCTATTCTCCAAACTGTCCAAGAAATGTTTGGTTATCTCCCGGAAGAAGCTTTAAAGGAGGTAGCGAGGTTTACCTCGGTCTCAGAAAGCCAAGTATATAGCACGGCAACGTTTTACGCTCAATTTCACTTTAAAAGGCGCGGCAAGCACAATATTAAGGTGTGTTGCGGTACGGCCTGCCATGTGAGGGGTGCTGCACCTCTGCTGGCGGCCTTTGAGCGGGAACTGGGTATTGAATGCGGTGCTACAACAGATGATTTCGAATTCAACCTGGAAAGGGTGGCTTGCGTCGGCTCGTGTGCTTTGGCCCCCGTTGTGATGGTTGATGATTCCGTCTTCGGACTGATGGAAACTAAGAGGGTCAGCGAATGCCTTGTACCTAAAGGAGTTGACAACGAATGAGTGCAAAGCAGTTCTCAGCACGGATAGACACACCGTCAAAGCTTACCGAAACAAAAGAAATCTGCCAGGCCGCTTTTGCCAGGCAGAAATCAAGATTTTTGGTTTGTGCCGGTACAGGTTGTGTAGCTATGGGCTCTTTGCAGGTTTTGGCGGAGTTTAAACGCCTAATCGCAGAGCGTGGCTTGGACGTTGATATTGAATTGCTTTTCGAGGGACACGAGGCAAAGACTGCCGTTTCTTTTAGCGGTTGTCACGGTTTTTGTGAAAGAGGGCCGCTTGTTCGTTTCGAACCACTTGGTATCTTTTACACTAAAGTTAAAAAAACTGACGTCGCTGAGATTCTGGAGGCTGCCTTGGACAACGGCACAGTTGTAGAGCGGCTTCTGTATCAAGACCAAGACGGCAACCGGTGTCTTACAGAGCACGATGTGCCATTTTACAAGGGACAGCAAAGAATAGCGCTTGAGCGATGCGGTGCGACCAACCCTGAGGAGATCAGAGAATACTTTGCTCAAGGGGGCTATCAAGCTTTAGCTAAGGTGCTGTCGGCATATGCGCCCGAACAGGTCATCGAAGCAGTTGATAACTCTGGCTTGCGTGGTCGTGGCGGCGCCGGCTTTCCCACTGCGAAAAAGTGGGCTTTCTGTCGGGCAGCCTCCGGAGAACCTAAATATATGATTTGCAACTGTGACGAGGGTGACCCGGGCGCATTTATGGATCGTTCGGTACTGGAAGCAGACCCACATGCCGTCCTTGAGGGGATGGCTATAGCCGCTTATGCCATTGGCGCTACAAAAGGTTATCTTTATGTGCGCGCTGAATATCCCCTGGCGATTGCCCGTTTGCAAAAAGCTATGGAGCAGGCGCAACAGTGGGGAGTGCTTGGTGAAAACATTATGGGAAGCGGGTTTAGCTTTAACCCGGAAATTTTCCATGGAGCAGGCGCATTTGTCTGCGGTGAAGAAACAGCACTTATTGCCTCCATCGAAGGATGGCGTGGCTTCCCCCGTATCCGCCCTCCATTTCCCGCCATCAAGGGATTATTTGGCAAACCAACTGTCATCAATAACGTGGAAACGTTAGCTAACCTTCCGCACATACTCCTGCACGGAGAGGCACAATTTGCGGCTGTTGGCACTGAGAGAAGCAAGGGAACTAAAGTATTTGCTCTTACAGGAAAACTGCGCAACACGGGCTTAGTTGAAGTGCCAATGGGCATTACTATCCGCGAAGTAATCTTTGACATCGGCGGCGGCACTTCTGAAGGCACAAAATTTAAAGCTGTGCAAATCGGTGGTCCTTCCGGCGGCTGTCTGCCGGAAGAACTCTTAGATCTGAAAGTAGACTTTGACTCGCTCAGGAGCGCCGGGTCTATGATGGGTTCAGGCGGCATGGTAATACTGGACGAAACATCCTGCATGGTTGATATCGCCAGATATTTCCTGGAGTTTACATCACATGAATCCTGTGGCCAATGCACACCTTGCCGCGATGGTGTTTATCAGATGTTGCAAATTCTGACCGATATTACTTGCGGCAAAGGGCGTCCGGAAGATCTGGCACTACTGGAAGAAATGGGACGGACTATTCTCGCTGGGTCTATTTGCGGCCTAGGCAAGACTGCACCAAATCCTGTATTAAGCACATTGCGCTATTTCAGACACGAATACGAAGCCCATATTCTTGAACAGTCTTGCCCGTCGCTAAGCTGTAAGGAACTGATCGCCTATTGGATTGATCCCGACAAATGCAAAGCGTGCGGACAATGCCGGAAGGCCTGCCCTGCAGAAGCAATTATTGGTGAGAAAAAGGTTGCTCACGTTATTGAACAGAGCAAGTGCAACAAATGTGGCATTTGCTTGGAAACCTGTCCCGACAAATTCAGTGCTGTGAGCAAAATAACAGGGCGACAGAAGGATGCTCTTTTAGTGGGCGCATAATTCAGTCCCTCACCCTAACCCTCTCCCAGAGGGAGAGGGAATATGTGTTCTTTAGCAGGACTTTGCTCCTGCTATTTTTTATGAAAAATTTTACCTGACAGCCACTCTTTGCCAGAATTGCTCAGCTAGCGCCTTTTTCACCGGCTTAAGCTACCCTTACAACTCCTGGTCGAGCCTAAAGAGAAACACTCTTTCGCCGGTCTTAGTACTGATATCGGTATGCAAACTGATAACTTTCCTCTGTGTAATTTTCAGGATAATTTCTTCAAGTTCGGGACGTCCCTGTTCAATCAGCTGCTGGCGCAATTTTTTAATCAGGTTCATCCCCTCCTTATTGCGGGAAAGGTAATGCTCGGCTTGAGAAAGGACTCCTTTTAAGGTGACAATAATCATATTGCGCAAGATATCAGTCTTTGCCTCTGTGGGTCCCCGCCCCAGATATTCTCGTTCCCAAATAATAATCGCCTTAGTGATTTCATCTTCCATTTGTCCCTTACTCTGAGCCATCGGCAAACCTTCCTTTAAAAATTAATTACTAAAAATAATAAGCTATCTCAGCTTATTATTCAAGCATAGTTTTCTCAGCCGGCAACAAGCCTAAGCCGTCTAGATTAATGCTGCATAAGAGCAGATTCGCCGCCGCATATGGGTCCATTTCCCGCGACATAATCCGTCCGATTATCAACTCAAAACTCTCGCTGCCATAGACTTGTGCCCAGACGCTATTCTTTATCTTATATTCGATTAAATCCAGCACATCGCGGCGGATTCTTGCTTCACGCACTTTTTGCAACTGCCCGCTGGCTTCTAAAAATAGGCGATGCTTTTCAATAGCGGCGAACATCTCCTCTATTCCGCTGCCATCAAGCGTACTGGTACGCACAATGGGCGGCCGCCATTGTTTAGCACAGCTTAAATCGAGCATCATGCTTATTTCCGAGCAGGTACGGTCTGCTCCAGGCATGTCTGCTTTATTAACCACAAAAATGTCGGCGATTTCCATGATTCCTGCCTTCATAGTCTGAATGCCGTCACCGCCGGCCGGAGTCAGAATCACCATTGTAGTATCGGCATATTTCATAATATCTACTTCGGACTGCCCCACACCCACAGTTTCGATTAAAATCACATCTTTGCCGAAAGCATCAAAGACCTGCAGTACATCTTTAGTAGCCCGGGACAATCCGCCCAGGCTGCCGCGTGTTCCCATGCTGCGGATAAAAATCCCTTTATCCAGAGCATGCTCCTGCATACGGATACGGTCGCCTAAAATGGCGCCGCCACTAAAGGGGCTGGTTGGATCGACGGCAATCACGGCGACGCTCAAAGCCTGCTGCCGTAAGATAGTCAACAAGCGATCGACAAGAGAGCTTTTCCCAGCTCCGGGCGAACCGGTAATACCCACCACAAAGGCCTTGCCCGTATTGGGATAGAGCTCACTCAAAATCTTGTTTTTGCTCGGATCTTCGTTTTCAATCAAGGAAATCGCCCGCGCTGCCATGCGGCGCTCCCCGTTTAAAATTCCCTGGACGATTCTTTCATGCACAAAAAGATTCCTCCGTCTGCAAAGACATGCTAATACTCGACCCCTTTTTGAGCCGCAATGCCTGCCTGGTAATGATGTTTAATCTCCCTGACCTCACTAACTAAATCTGCTCTCATCATAATTTCCTCCGACGCATTACGCCCGGTTAAGACGACATCAACCTGCGCAGGTTTTTCTGCCAGCATTGCCAATACGTCAGATAACGAAATTAACCCGCAATTTACGGCGAAATTCAGTTCGTCAAAGATGACCAAATCATAGTTGCCAGAGAGCAGCGCGTTCTTTCCTTTTTCAAAGACATCTCGCGCATCAACAAAGTCTTCCTCTGCAAAGCCGCCGCCTACGGTAAAGCGGCTCCGTTTTGACTGCACCACGGTTACAGTAGGCAAAAACTTGTCAATAGCTTGAATTTCGCCGTAGCTAGGGTCGCTCTTCCGGAATTGTACCAGAAATACCTTTGCCCCATGACCACTGGCTCGGAGGAGAAGGCCAAGAGCCGCCGTCGTTTTTCCTTTGCCATTGCCAGTATAGACCAGCACCAAGCCCCTTTTTTCACTCAAAATAGAGCCCCCCTTTTTTTGTATTTGATGGCCGCTCTACTGCGCTAATAATCCCCTTCTCCTATTGCCCGCAAATCCCCTCTCCCATTACCAACAAGTCCCCTCTCCCATTACCAACAAGTCCCCTCTCCCTCTGGGAGAGGGTAGGGTGAGGGTTCTGAGGGACCACAGAGACGGTTCTCGGAAAAAAGTTGTCAGATTCTACCCTTTAATCAAGCGGGAAATAACCAGCCGTTGCACTTCGTTTGTGCCTTCGTAAATCTGGGTAATCTTGGCATCTCTCATCATCCGTTCCACCGGGTATTCACGGCTGTAACCATAGCCGCCAAAAATCTGCACTGCGTTAGTAGTAATCTCCATCGCCGCATCGGAGGCATAAAGTTTTGCCATGGCACTAGCCTTGCCGTAGGGCATTTTCTCCTGCTCAAACCAGGCTGCCTGGTAGGTCAAAAGACGGGCTGCCTCAAGCTTGGTGGCCATATCAGCCAACATAAAGGAGATAGCCTGAAAATTAAAAATGGGCTGTCCAAACTGTTCACGGTCCTTAGCGTAATTTAGGGCTGCCTCAAAAGCACCTTGCCCAATGCCCACAGCCTGGGCGGCAATTCCGTTACGGCCGCCGTCGAGTGTGCTCATGGCAATCTTAAAGCCGTCCCCCTCGTTGCCTAGCAGGTTTTCTTTTGGCACTTTGCAGTCCTCAAAAACAAGTTCACAAGTGCTTGAGGCACGAATGCCCATTTTCTTCTCGTGGCCGCCCACGCGGAAGCCGGCAAACTCCTTATCCACGATAAAAGCGCTAATCCCTTTGGCTCCCTTGCTCTTGTCGGTGACTGCAAAAACGACACAAATCTCGCCGTCTCCGTTCGTTATGAAAATTTTGGAGCCGTTCAGCACATAATGATCGCCTGCCAATTTTGCCGAGGTTCTCATCCCGAGAGCATCCGTGCCGGCAGAAGGCTCAGTCAGACCATAACAGCCCAAAGCGCTCCCTTCCGCCAGCCGACGCAAATATTTCTGCTTTTGTTCTTCTGTGCCGTATTTCCAAATCGGCCACGAACAAAGAGAAATATGGGCGGATAACGTCACGCCGGTGGAAGCGCAGACGCGGGAAAGTTCTTCCACAGCAATAACATAAGCCAAAAAGTCGGAGCCGGAGCCGCCGTATTTTTCTTCCCAGGGAATCCCGGTAAGACCCATGCCGGCCATCTTTACAAAGATTTCACGGGAAAACTCCTCTTTTTCATCCCGTTCCGCGGCAGTAGGCGCTACCTCTTTCTCAGCAAACTCCCGCACCATTTTGCGAATCATCTCATGCTCCGGTGATAATTGAAAGTTCATTTCTTCTCCTCCTTAAAACTGCTATCCTTGCTGTTCTCGGCCTAAAGCTTTCCTGCCGATGTCGCTCCGATAGTGAGCGCCGGCAAAAGAGATCTTTTCCACAGCTCCATATGCTTTTTGCAGCGCTTCAGTCAAACTGTTGCCCCAGCCGGTAACACCAAGAACTCGTCCTCCGGCGGCAACAGTCTTTCCGTCTTTTTGCGCTGTGCCTGCATGAAAAACATAAACGTCTGACATTTCTGCCGCTTGCGCCAAGCCGGCGATTATTTCGCCTTTTTTGTAGTGTCCCGGATAGCCGCCGGCTGCCATGACTACACAAGCCGTGTGATTATCGTGCCACTCAATCTGTTGCCGAGCGAGACGACCGTTAATCACTGAGAGCATGATGGTGGGCAGGTCGCTCTTTAAACGCGGCAGCACCGCCTGACACTCCGGGTCGCCGAAACGCACATTGTATTCTAATACTTTAGGGCCGTTTTTTGTGATCATCAGTCCGGCATAAAGAATTCCCCTAAAAACAATGCCTTCGGCAGCCAATCCGGCAACGGTCGGGCGCAGAATCTTCTCCTCCACCTCCGCCAGTAATTCCTTGCTCAGCACCGGCGCCGGCGAATAAGCCCCCATCCCACCTGTATTAGGACCACTATCGCCGTCAAAGGCAGCTTTGTGGTCCTGCGCGGAAGCCATCGGAATCACGGTGCGGCCATCACTAAACGCCAGCACCGATACTTCCTCCCCAGCTAAAAATTCTTCAATGACAACCCGGTTTCCTGCCTCGCCAAACTCTCGCTGCACCATAATCCGCCGCACGGCATCGGCCGCTTCCTCCGGTGTCGCCGCCACAACCACACCTTTGCCCGCCGCAAGTCCGTCAGCTTTAACAACAATTGGCGCACCCTTTTCTTTTATATAAGCAAAAGCTTCATCAGCCGAAGTAAAGATGCGGCTTTCCGCTGTGGGAATCCGGTATTTTTGCATGATCTGCTTAGCAAAGGCTTTGCTTCCTTCTAACTGCGCCGCCGCTTTACTTGGGCCAAACACAAGTAAGCCTGCCTCGAGAAAGAGGTCTGCTAAACCGGCGGCAAGCGGCGCTTCCGGACCGACGACTGTAAGATCAATTTTATTATCGCGGGCAAATTCCAACATTTTTTCCTGCTGCTCAATAGCGATGGGTACACATTCCGCCAGCTCAGCTATCCCGGCGTTTCCCGGTGCGCAAAACACTTTTTCCACCCGGGGGCTCTGCAGCAGTTTCCAGACAAGCACATGTTCACGGCCGCCGCTGCCCACTACTAATACGCGCATAAGTTTCCTCCCGCATTTAATGCTTAAAATAACGTATGCCGGTCAGCATCATAGCGATGCCATGTTCATTGCAGGCTTGAGTCGACTCCTGGTCTTTTAGTGAGCCGCCCGGCTGCACCACGGCGCTTACCCCTGCCTGCTGCGCCAAATCCACCGTGTCGCGGAAAGGGAAGAAGGCGTCTGAAGCGAGCACACTGCCTTTCGCCTTGCTGCCGGCTTGTTCGATGGCGATTTTAGCGGCACCCACCCGGTTCATCTGCCCGGCGCCAATCCCGACTGTCTGGCCGTTTTTTACTAAAACGATGGCGTTAGACTTAACATGCTTCACTACTTTCAAGCCAAAAATCATATCTTGAATCTGTTGCAATGTCGGCTTAGTTTCAGTCACAGCGCCCCATCCGGCAGAATGGATGGAATTGTTATCTACTTCCTGGACCAACAGGCCGCCGGAAACTTTCTTCACATCAAAAACTTCTCGCTGCTCAGGGAGTGGCGACTGCAGCACACGGACATCCTTCTTCTTGGCCAAAACTGCCAATGCTTCCGCGTCATATTCCGGAGCGATGATCACTTCCAGAAAGATTTCGCTCATCTTCTCCGCCGTCCTAGCATCAAGCTTGCCATTTATCGCCACGATTCCGCCGAAAATAGAAACAGGATCCGCCTCATAAGCCAGTTCATAAGCCGCATAAATACTGTTGCCCACAGCCACACCGCACGGGTTAGCATGTTTGACGGCCACAGCAGCCGGCTCGGCAAATTCCTGCACTAGCTCCCAGGCGGCATTCAAGTCATTAATATTATTAAAGGAAAGCTCTTTTCCTTGCAACTGCTTAGCATTTGCTACCGTACCGGGCGCCGCGTTTGGCTCGCGATAAAAGGCGGCTTTTTGCTGTGGATTTTCCCCGTAACGAAGGTCCTGCACTTTGCCAAATGGCAGAACAAGTGTTTCAGCAAAAAGCGGTGCATCCTTGACATGTTTGTAAAGCCAGCCGGAAATCATGGCGTCATATTCCGCTGTATGGCTAAAGGCTTCGACCGCCAATGCGAAACGTGTCTCCTCACTGACCTGCCCCTGCTGCTTTAATTCTGCGAGCAAAGTATTGTAGCGGGCCGGGTTGACGACAACGGCCACATCTTTGAAATTTTTGGCGGCGGAACGAACCATCGTCGGCCCGCCGATATCTATGTTTTCTATCGCCTGTGCCAGCGTAACATCCGGCTTGGCCACTGTCTGTGCAAACGGGTAAAGGTTAACCGCCACAAGGTCGATAGAGCCGATACCGTGCTCCTCCATCTGCTGACGGTGCTGCAGAAGATCGCGGCGGGCAAGTATGCCGCCGTGGATTTTAGGGTGCAGCGTCTTGACGCGGCCATCGAGAATTTCCGGAAAGCCGGTAATCTCCGAGACGCTTTGCACCGCAACTCCGGCGTCAGCCAAAGCTTTTTTTGTTCCTCCGGTAGAAATGACGGTAAAACCTAGCTCTACCAGACCTCTCGCAAACTCTACCAGCCCAGTCTTGTCCGATACGCTCAACAATGCCAACTTACTCATCTATAACGCACCTTCTTCCTCTTAACTTAATCTTGCCTTGAACCCAGAGGTTGATCGCTTTGGGGTAAAGCTTATGTTCCAATTTTCGAATCCGCTCATGCAAAGTTTCCGCCGTATCATCATCATAGACTGGGACTGCTTCCTGAAGCAGAATCGGGCCGGTATCCATCCCCTCATCGACAAAATGGACGGTACAACCGCTGACTTTCACGCCGTAGGCTAAGGCGTCAGCGACGCCGTGCCCTCCCGGGAAAGCTGGCAGCAGTGAGGGATGAATATTTAAGACTCGCTGTTCGAATGCCGCGAGGAAAAGTGGCGTAATTAAACGCATATACCCGGCCAGTACCACCAGGTCTGTCCGCGCTTCTTCAAGCACACAAACCGCATGCCGGTCAAATTCTTCCCGCGCAGCATAATCTTTTACCCTCAGGTATTTTGTCTGGATATTTCGCAGGCGGGCGCGCTCCAAGGCGTACGCCTCTTTTCTGTCACTTAGCACCAGTACCACTTCCGCATCCAAAATCTCTCCGCTGTCAATCGCCTCGAGAATTGCCTGCAGATTGCTCCCGCTGCCGGAAGCGAGCACCGCAATTCTTTTTCTCATCTTTTCCGCCTCCCTGGGAGCAGATAAAAATTAAAGGCGCACTCCTTCTCCTTCCACCACTTCTCCTAATAGAAGCGGAGCCTCACCTGCTGCTCTTAATAAGGTCATCGCTCTGTCTGCATCATCTTTGGCGATTACCAGCACAAAACCGATGCCCATATTAAACGTGCGAAACATCTCGTCTTCCGCCACATCACCCAGTCGCTGTAAAAGAGCAAATACGGGAGGAACCGTCCACGCCTGCCGCTTTAAAGAAACGCCCAACCCCGGCGGCAAGCAGCGCGGCACATTTTCAAGCAAACCGCCACCGGTAATATGTGCCATACCCCGCACCCCGATTTTTTCTAATAAACCCAGCACCGGCCGCACATATATTTTCGTCGGTGTCAGTAATTCCTCGCCCAGGGTTTTCCCTAATTCCGCAATATAACTGTCCAAGGACCAGCGGGCGCTCTCAAAAAATATCTTTCTGGCAAGCGAAAAACCATTGCTATGCAAACCGCTTGCCGGCAGACCGATGAGCGAATCACCCGCTTGGCTGCCGCTGCCGTTGATAATCTTTTGCCTGTCGACTGCTCCAACCGCAAATCCGGCCAAATCATATTCGCCGTCCGGGTAAAACCCGGGCATTTCCGCCGTCTCACCGCCCAAAAGAGCACAGCCGGCAAGTCGGCAGCCGGTGGCAACACCACCGACAATTTTCGCTACTTTTACCGGCTCCAAACGGCCCATCGCCAAATAATCCAGAAAAAAAAGCGGCTCTGCACCCTGAACCAGAATATCGTTGACACACATGGCTACCGCATCTTGTCCGATAGTATCATGTTTATCTGCCATAAAAGCAATTTTCAGCTTCGTGCCCACCCCGTCGGCACCTGATACCAGCACCGGCTCCTTATATTTATGCGTGTCAAGGGCAAATAAACCGCCGAAACCGCCAAGCTCGCTCAATACTCCCGGACGGAAGGTGGAACGCACCGCAGTGCCCATTAAACGTACCGCCTCGTTGCCGGCGTCTATATCTACTCCCGCCTTTTTATAAGTGTCAGCCACAGCCGCCGCACATCCCTTCCTCTTCACTGGCAAGCGAATGCTTGCCGCCGCATTTGCCTTTACCTAAAGGATAGTACCCGCTGAAACAGGCGGTGCAAAATCCCTCCGGCGGCAGGTCCATACACTCGAGCATTCCTGCCTCACTGATAAAACCAAGGGAGTCGGCGCCAATCGCTTTGGCCATTTCGCTCACACTCAGCCGTGCCCCGATCAGCTCAGCGGCACTGGAGGTGTCTATCCCATAATAACATGGAGAAATTACCGGCGGAGAGCTGATTCTCACATGAACTTCTTTGGCGCCGGCGTTTCTCAGCATTTCAACAATTTTAAGCGATGTAGTGCCGCGCACAATGGAATCGTCCACCATAATAATCCGCTTTCCCTCCACAATTTGGCGCACAGGATTTAGTTTCAGGCGCACGCCAAGTGAACGGATTTCCTGCGACGGCTGGATAAAGGTCCTCCCAATATAACGGTTTTTAATGAAACCCATCTCGTATGGCAAGCCCAGTTGCTCTGCTAGGCCGGAGGCGGCAGACAAAGAAGAGTCCGGCACACCGGTAACAATATCGGCGTCTGCCGGCTGCTCCTGAGCCAGCCTACGCCCGAGACGCTTCCGCACCATATGGACGTTTTTACCGTGCAGATTACTGTCGGGACGAGCAAAATAGATAAATTCAAAGACGCAGAGCGACTTTTTTTCTGAGCGGGCATAACTGATAAAGTGCGCGCCTTTCTTGTCAATAACCACCATCTCACCCGGTTCAATATCCCGCACAAACTCTGCCCCCAAAGTATCAAAGGCACACGTTTCCGACGCCAGCACATAGCCGCCGGCCGTTTCGCCCAAAGAAAGGGGGCGGATGCCTTGCGGATCCCGCAAACCAATCAGTTTATCAGGTGTCATGATGACAAAGGCAAAAGCGCCACGCAAACGAGGCAGTGCTTTCTGCAGCGCCGCCACAATCTCCTGCTCCCCGGAACGCGCTATTAAATGGGCAATCAACTCGCTGTCGGTCGTGGCCTGAAAGATAGAGCCTTCTTCTTCCAGCAAATGGCGCAGCTCATGACCGTTTACCAGATTGCCGTTATGCGCAATAGCCAAAGAACCGCTCCTGCAACTAATCAGGAGAGGCTGGGCATTGACTAGTAAACTTGAACCGGTGGTAGAATAGCGCACATGGCCAACAGCGATATGGCCGGAGAGCTGGGCCAGCTTGCCTGTGTCCTGAAAAACTTCCGAGACCAGGCCCATACCTTTTTCTCCCCGGATTCTCTTACCGTCGGAAACAGCAATGCCTGCGCTTTCCTGTCCGCGATGTTGCAGCGCATAAAGCCCATAATATGCCATTTGCGCCACATTGCTGCCCGGGGCATAAATCCCCAGCAGCCCACACTCTTCATGCATTTTTTCCGCCGTCAGATCAATCATTTCAGTAAACATCCGATAGCCTCCCGCCAGGCGCTCATCATATTATCAAGCGACAAATTAATGACTTCCCGCCCATCTACCGTTAACGAGAGCTTTTGACCGCCTGTTTTCCCAATTACCCTTGCCGGCACATTTTCCTGCACCGCAAGAGCCAGCAGCAGCTCGACTTTATCTGCAGCCGTACTCAACAAGACCCGAGACTGGCTTTCACCAAACAGCAGGCTGTCGCTGCGCAAGCCGTTAGTTTGCAATTCCACGGTTGCTGCAATATTATTGCCGAAAGTGCATTCCGCCAGCGCTACTGCCAAACCGCCCTCCGAGAGGTCATGGGCCGATTTGAGCAGGCCTTTGCCGATGGCGTCCAAGAGAAGTTTATGGAGAGCTTTTTCCTTGTTTAGCTCAAGCGCCGGAGGCATTCCTGCCACCTTGCCATGCACCGTAGCCAGATATTCGCTGCCGCCCAGCTCATCATACGTTTCACCTAACAAGACAATTAAATCGCCTTCTGCCTTAAATTCCTGGGTGCAACGTTTCTCCACATCTTCCAGCAATCCCACCATTCCCACCGTAGGCGTAGGATAAATTGCTTCCCCGTTTGTTTCGTTATAAAAGGAAACATTACCGCCGATCACCGGCGTTGCGAAGGCAAGACAAGCTTCACTAATCCCTTCCACCGCTTTACGAAACTGCCAGAAAATCTCCGCTTTCTCCGGATTGCCAAAGTTAAGACAATCTGTAACGGCAAGCGGCTCACCGCCGCTGCAAACCAGATTGCGAGCCGCTTCAGCTACCGCAATTTTTCCGCCTAAATAGGGATCAAGATAGACATAGCGGGAATTGCAGTCTACAGTCATCGCCAGCCCTTTTTTTGTCCCCCGCAGACGCAATACCGCCGCATCAGAGCCGGGCAAGACCACGGTGCAAGTGCGCACCATGTAGTCATACTGCTGCCAGACCCATTCTTTACTGGCAATATTTGGGGCGGACAAAAGCTGCAACAACACCTTTTCCGCGTCGCCTAAATCCGGGATTTCAGCAAGCTGCAGTTGCGCAGTCGTCCGCAGATAAGCAGGTTCAACAAAGGCGGGACAATATACCGGCGCATCCTCCGCTAAGCTGCGGGCAGGCACCTCCGCCACCACCTTGCCCCCCATACGGACACGCAAAATCCCATCTCCCGTCACATGTCCGATAGTAGTAGAGGTAAGTCCCCAGCGACGGAAAACCTCATGCACTTTTTCTTCCTTTTCCGGCAGAACGACCATCAACATTCTTTCCTGGGACTCGGAAAGCATGATTTCATACGGCGTCATTCCCTGCTCACGGCAAGGGACGCGATCGAGTTCAATCTCCAGCCCTGTGCCGGCACGGCTGGCCATTTCAGAGGTGGCGCAAGTCAGTCCGGCGCCGCCCAAATCCTGAATTCCCACTACATCGTCGTTATAAATCAGCTCTAAACAGGCTTCCAGCAGCAGTTTCTCCATAAAGGGATCGCCCACCTGGACGGCAGGCCGTTTTTCCTCTGATGCCGCACTCAGTTCTTCCGAGGCGAATGTCACACCGTGCATCCCGTCACGACCGGTGCGGGCGCCCACCAGAATCACCGGATTTCCCATACCGCTGGCCTGCCCCCGCTTAATCTTGTCTGTCTCCAGCAGGCCGACGCACATCGCGTTAACCAAAGGGTTCCCTTGATAACACGGATCAAAATATACTTCCCCGCCCACAGTCGGAATACCGATACAGTTGCCATACCCGGCGATGCCGCTTACCACACCGTTGAAAATATAACGGGCGCGGGCATCTTCCAAGGTGCCAAAGCGCAAGGAATTAAGCAAGGCAATAGGCCGAGCGCCCATCGTGAAAATGTCGCGGATAATTCCACCCACACCTGTGGCAGCTCCCTGATATGGCTCGATGGCAGAGGGGTGATTGTGAGATTCAATCTTAAAACAGACGGCCAGTCCGTCGCCAATGTCGACAATACCCGCATTTTCACCTGGCCCTTGCAAAACACGTTCCCCTTTTGTCGGAAAGGTACGCAAAACTTCCTTTGAATTCTTATAGGAGCAGTGTTCCGACCACATCACACTATACATGCCTAGCTCCACAAAGTTTGGGTCGCGGCCGATGACTTCGGTAATCAGCTGATACTCTTCGTCTTTTAAGCCCATCTTACGCCAATCTTCTGCTTTCATCGGGAACCCTCCCAGCTTTTCAGGATGGATTGAAAAATAAGCCGGCCATCCTCGGAACCGAGTGCCGCCTCGCCGGCCCTTTCCGGATGCGGCATCATCCCCAAAACATTTTTCATTTCATTGCAGACACCGGCAATATTGTAGAGGGAACCATTAGGGTTGGCAGTATCGGTAACCTCCCCGTCTGCCGTAGCGTAACGAAAGACAATCTGACCGTTGGCTTCCATGCGCCGCAGAGTGTCAGCGTCTGCATAATAATTACCCTCTCCATGCGCAATGGGGATTTTCAAGAGCCGCCCTGGCTCTATGCCTCCGGTAAAAGGAGTCTGCCTATTTTCCACTTTCAAGTGGGTAAAAAGACAACGAAACTGTAAGCAAAGATTGCGGTAGAGCGCACCGGGCAGCAGACCTGCTTCCAACAAGACTTGGAAGCCATTGCAAATCCCGATCACCAGTCCGCCGCTGCGCGCAAATGCTACTACCGACTTCATCACCGGCGAGAAACGGGCGATGGCGCCGCAGCGCAGATAATCACCATAGGAAAAACCACCCGGCAAAATAAGACAGTCAAACGCTGACACGTTCTCCTCCTGGTGCCAGATGTAGTCTGCCTGCTGACCAAGAACATCTTTAACCAGATGGTAAGCGTCTAAGTCACAATTGGAGCCGGGAAAGACGACCACGCCGAATTTCATCGTTTAAACCTCCACCAGCTCAAAAGTATAGTCCTCAATCACAGGATTGGTTAGGAGCCGTTCACTCATTTCCCTCACTTGCGCTTCCGCCTCCTGCTGACTGGCGGCGGCAAAGCTCACTTCCAAATATTTGCCGATACGCACATCCTGCACATTGCCGTAACCAAGTGAAGCCAACGCTTTTTCCACAGCCTGTCCTTGCGGATCCAACACGCTCTTTTTGAGCAGCACCTTAATTTCCGCTTTCCACATCATTAATTCCCTCCCGTCAGCCTGCGCAATATTTCTTCGTATGCTTCCTCTACCCCACCTAAATCCCGTCGAAAACGGTCTTTATCCAGCTTTTCTCTCGTTGCTGCATCCCAAAAACGGCAGGTATCCGGAGAGATTTCATCGCCCAGCAAAAGGCTGCCGTGGAAAAGACCAAATTCCAGCTTAAAATCCACCAGAACAATCTGGCGCTCCTGCAATGCGACGGTAAGAATTTCGTTAATCTCAAGAGCGGTAGCGGCTAGATGCCGCACCTGTTCTTCTGTGGCGATTTCCAGGGCGTAAAGATGGTACTCATTAATCATCGGGTCTTGCAGCTCATCGTCTTTATAATAAAGCTCCAGCACCGGACGACGCAGGCTTGTGTCTTCTTCCAGGCCAAGCCGTTTAGCAAGACTACCTGCGGCAATATTGCGGACCACTACTTCAACTTTAAGAATTTCAAGTTTTTTGACCAGCATCTCCCGCGCCGACAAGCATCGGACGTAGTGACTGGCAATCCCTTTTACAGCCAGCAACTCAAAAAAGTAGCTCGAGATTTTGTTATTAAGAGCTCCTTTGTTTTGAATTTGTCCTTTTTTGAGACCGTTAAAGGCTGTGGCATCGTCTTTATAGTCCACAATCACCAAATCCGGGTCAGCGGTAGCATACACTCTCTTGGCCTTGCCTTCATAAAGCAACTCTCTTTTTTCCATACAATCTTCTCCTTTTAAGCATTAAATGATTAAGGCAAATGAGGCTATGCGCCGCAATACCACGCTCCTAGATTCCCACCTTGACAAAAATATCAGCCACATGCCTGAGATGAAAGGATGGATCAAAACATGCGTCAAGCCCTGCCGGTGTCAGCAGCTCCATAATTGTTTTATCCTCGGCAAGCAACTCTTTAAAGGGCAGTTGCTCTTCCCATGCTCTCATCGCATATCTTTGCACCAAATCGTAAGCCGCCTCGCGCTTCATCCCTTTTTCAATCAAAGAGAGCAGCACCTTCTGGGAGAAGGTGAGCCCAAGCGACCGATCCATGTTTTTTTGCATATTTTCCGGATAAACGTGCAAATCAGCAATAATTCGCGTCATGCTGCGCAACATATAATTCAACAAAATAGTGCTGTCAGGCACTATAACCCGCTCAGCAGAAGAATGGGAAATATCACGCTCATGCCAAAGCGTAATATTCTCCAGAGCAACCAGCGCATTTGCCCGGATAATGCGCGCAAGACCGCTGATTTGTTCGCAGTTGACAGGATTACGCTTGTGAGGCATGGCAGAAGAGCCCTTCTGTCCGCTATAAAACGGTTCTTCCACTTCTCGTGTTTCTGTCTTTTGCAGCCCGCGGATTTCTGTGGCCAGCTTATCTAATGTGCCGGCAATGATGGCCAGCGTAGTCAGATATTCAGCGTGTCTGTCCCGCTGTAAAATCTGCGTAGAAATAGGCGCCGGTTGCAGTCCCATCTTAACGCATACATAACTTTCCACAAATGGATCAATATTGGCATATGTTCCCACCGCACCAGAGAGTTTTCCGTAGGCAATATTCTCCGTAGCCCTCACCAGCCGCTCGCGGTTCCGCTCCATTTCCGCAACAAACAGAGCCATTTTCAGCCCAAAAGTGGTCGGTTCAGCATGGACACCGTGTGTTCGTCCCATCATTAAAGTAAATTTATGTTCCCTGGCTTTCTCTTTCAAGACAATCACCAAAGCAGCCAAGTCTGCCAAAATCAACTCTGCCGCTTCCTTCATCAAAGCGGCCAGCGCCGTGTCTGCCACATCAGAAGAGGTAAGGCCGTAGTGAATATATTTTGACTCCTCCCCCAAGCTTTCAGCAACGCAGCGGGTAAAGGCAACCACGTCATGGCGAGTCTCGGCCTCAATCGCCAAAATTCTCTCCACACTAAAGCTGGCCTTCTCGCGAATCAAAGCTACCGCCGCATCAGGGATAACACCCAGCTTGGCCCACGCCTCGCAAGCGTAAACCTCCAACTCGAGCCACTTCTTAAACTTGTTTTCTAAAGTCCAGACTGCCGCCATTTCCGGCAGAGTATAGCGCTCTATCAACCGTTTCACCTCTTGCCGCCGTTATTATTTTCACTGCCGGCTGTTTCCAGCATTCTGGCAAGATAAACTTGCCACCCTGCTTCTTCTAAAACAGTAGCCTTCTCTTCCACCATCCGGCACAAATTCTTCTTATACGCAGCCATTTTCGTTAACAATTTCCGATCGGCAACCGCCAGAATCTGAACTGCCAAAAGACCGGCATTCTTACCGCCGTTAATGGCCACCGCGGCCACAGGCACCCCGGGAGGCATCTGCACGATGGAATAAAGCGAATCTACTCCGCCGAGCGCCGCTGTTTTTACCGGCACACCAATCACCGGCAGCTCTGTGACGGCCGCCACCATCCCCGGCAAATGCGCAGCGCCGCCAGCGCCGGCCACGATCACTTTCAAGCCGCGCGCCGCCGCTTCCGCGGCATAGCGAAAAAGCCGCTCCGGAGTACGGTGGGCTGAAACCACCGTCAACTCGTAGGGCACACCAAACTCCGCCAGTATTTCCGCCGCCCCGCTCATCACCGCAAGGTCAGAATCACTGCCCATAATAATTCCTACCGTCGGCTCTTCTGCCATCCCTTATCCCTCCTTGTCGGCCACCACCCGCAAATGTGCCGCCGCCGCCTCCGCGATCCGCATCGCTTCAGCCAAGGTGCTGGCAGTCACAGTAACGTGACCCATTTTCCTTTTTGGCGCTGTCTTTATTTTACCATAAAAATGCAGATGTACACCAGACAAAGCAAGTGCTTCCGCACAACCTTCCAGAACGGCAAAACCGTGCTCTCCTTCCTCGCCCAGCAGGTTAACCATCACCGCCGGCGATAAAAGAGAAACATCTCCCAGAGGCAACCCGCTGATGGCGCGCACCTGCTGTTCAAACTGCGAGGTCTGACACGCCTCAATAGTATAATGTCCGGAATTGTGCGGCCGGGGTGCCACTTCATTTACTAAAACAGTTCCGTCCACAGCAACAAACATCTCCACACAGAAGACACCTACCCCGCCAAAGAGAGCCATTGCCTTTTCAGCCACCGCCCGCGCACGAGACGCTACCATGGGAGAAACCCTTGCCGGCACAATGCTCCTGCGCAAAATGCTGTCCTGATGCTCATTTTCACTTAGCTGGTAACTGCGAATATCTCCGTCAATACTTCTTGCAACCATTATAGAAATCTCGCAAACAAAAGGAATGAACTGCTCAGCCAGCAGTTCAGCGTCGCCAAGCTCTGCCAGCGCTTGCGGCAAATCTGACTCACTCTTTACGAGCACATTACCCTTGCCGTCATACCCACCGGTAGCCGCTTTAAGAAAAAACGGGTAGCCTAACCGCTGCCCAGCCGTCTGCGCATCTGCAAAACACTCGACTGCCATAAACGGGGCTACCGGAATTTCAGCCTGTCGCAAAGCTTCTTTCTGCCTACTTTTATTTTGAATGACACGCAAAATTTGCGGCGCGGGATAGACCGGCTGCCCGCCTTCTTCCAGGGCAATCAGCGTCGCGCTGTCAATATGTTCAAATTCATAAGTAATTACATCTGCTTCCCGCGCCAGATTCCGCAGCGCATCGCCGTCAGCAAAGTCTGCCACAATCTGGCGGTCCGCCACTTGACCCGCCGGACTTGCCGGCGTAGGATCAAGCACCGTAACATGAAAGCCTAACTGCTTAGCGGCTGAGGTCATCATCTTCCCCAACTGCCCGCCGCCCACCACCGCAATGCGAAAAGGCGGCTTTTGTTTAATTTGCGTCAGCACTTACAAAACACCTCATTTAGGGAGGGACGGGAGCCGCTTGGCTCCCATCCGGCATACTGCCTTATTATTCCAGTTATTTAATAAAATGAACGAATGAGATAACGGCGAGCAGATAGACGAACCAGTTAAGTTCCTTTGCCCGACCGGACGCCACTTTAACGATAGGATAAGCCAAAAAGCCGGCAGCAATTCCGTGGGCAATGGAAAAGGCAAACGGCATGGCGGCAATCGTTAAAAACGCAGGAAAAGCCTCTGTGAAATCTTCAAAATCAATTCCTGTAACAGCACCCATCATCAGCACACCCACAATTACAAGAGCAGGGGCGGTGGCTGCAGCAGGCACAATTGCGGCAAGAGGCGTAAAGAAAAGCGCCAAGAGGAATAACGCTCCCGTGACAACAGCCGTGAGGCCGGTGCGACCGCCTTCGGCGATTCCGGCAGTTGATTCAACGTAGGTAGTAACCGTACTTGTACCTAACATGGCACCGCTAGCTGTACCTATAGCATCAACAACCATGGCTTGCTTTACTTTAGGCAGGCAACCATCCTTGTCCAGAAAGCCTGCACGTGCACCGGTACCCATCATCGTACCCATGCTGTCAAATAAATCGACAAAAACTAAGGCGAAAATAACCATAAAGCCAAGACGCAAAGCGCCGGCAAAATCGAGCTGAAAAGCAATCGGAGCCAAGCTGGCCGGCATACCGATAACTTCTGACACACTTTGCGGGGTAGTAGCCACACCGGTAAACATCCCGATAACTGTGGTAAGCATAATGCCAAGCAAAATCGCGCCTTTTACTTTAAATGCAATCAAAATAGCAGTAATCAAGAGACCAACGGCGGCCAGCGCCGGACCGTTAGCCGTCAAATCTCCAAGCGATACCAGCGTGGCAGGATTAGCCACCACAATCCCGGCGTTTTTTAAACCAATCAGAGCGATAAAAAGTCCGATACCGGCAGCCACCGCCCGTTTCAAACTGGTGGGTACCGCCTTATCAATCTGATTGATAATCCCAAACACCGCCAGAAGAAAGAAAGCAATCCCGGAGATCAGCACCGCACCGAGAGCAGCTTGCCAGCCGTGAACCGGAGCAACTGTAAACGCAAAAAACGCGTTAAGTCCCATGCCCGAAGCTAAGGCGAACGGGTAATTTGTCACAAGACCCATTAAAATAGTAGTCAGTGCCGCGGAAACAATAGTCGCCGTAACCAGCGCAGCCACATACGGGTCGTTTCCCGCATTAAATACTAAGGCATCTTTAAACATTGCCCCCGCTTGGTTCATACCTCCCTGCTGCAGCAAGTACGGGTTTACGAAAATAATATAGGCCATCGTCATAAAAGTTGTAATACCGGCAATAATTTCTGTTCTGACATTCGTACCGTGTTCTTTTAACTTGAAAAATTTCTCCAACTCAGGGAACCTCCTTTAATAGTTTGCTGCCGCTCAAAACCGGAGCCTGTCCTATGTCCTGATCCCACCGCCCCCGTAACATAGCAAGGAAAAGCAAACCCATTGTCTTTAGCCAGTCCAACGCAAAGCAAACGTGCACAAAACCGCCGCTGAAAATCACCATTGCAGGCAATTTCAGAACATTCAAAAAGCCCAGACGGGTAGGTTACGTGAGCGAAACCTACCCGTCTGGGCTTTTATCCCTGCGGTGTAGCACATAGTGCCTGCGCCACTTGGACCAACCCCGCTTACGCGGCGGAACCCTAGGCGCACTTTCCCCCGTAGTCAGATAATTTACGGTTATCTGGTAGAGACTTTCAGGCCATATCCCTGAGATTATACGAGCGCTATTTATTTGCTTTCAGACTACCAGATTCGGCATGTTCTGTCAATCCCAAAAGAGGCGCATTCTTCCCAAGTCGTAAAAAAGACTCTACGCTTTTTCTATCATCTGACTCGTTTTTTAACCATTCTCCTCTACCCCCCTTTATTTTGCATCAACACAGACTACGTTATTCCCCAAAAGAGGGGCCCGGCCTACATTAGGCCGGGCCCCTCTTGCATAACCTGTTATCTCTCCGCTACCAAGCGGTACAGCATGGTCGCCGTTTCCGCCCTGGTGGCCGTACTTCCCGGACGGAAAGTGCCATCCTGGAAGCCGCGCACCAGCCCTGCCGCACTGGCAGTCCTGATGCTCTCCGCCGCCCAGCCCGGAAGGGCTTTTGCATCGGCGAAGTCTTTGCCTTCAATCCAGACAACCGGCACCAGATCTTTGCGTACCACGCGCTGTAGGATTACCGCCATCTCCGCTCTGGTAATTTGGCGGGAACCGCCAAACGTACCGTCGGCGTAGCCGGCAATCAAACCTGCTTCCGCCGCGGCGCCAATCGCACCCTGCGCCCAGCCGGCCGCATCACTAAACTTGGCAGCCGCTTCAGGCTTGGCTTGAAGCCCCAAGGCACGGGTCAGCATACTGACAAATTCCGCCCTGGTCACAGCCGCCCCTGGCTTAAAGTTTCCATCCGGGAAACCGCTGACAATCGCCATTCCGGCCAGCGTCCTGATGGAACCACGGCCCCAGTGGTTGGCAATATCACCAAGCGTCGGCAGCCGACTGCTACCAAAAACGGCAAATCTGGAGAATCTGTTAACCGTGACGGTAATGTTACCGTCTCCGACCTCTCCGCCAAGGTAAATCCAGCGTCCTGTCCGCTCGTTGTAAACGAACACTGCCGGCACCTGGCCTGCGGCAACCTTGGCCGCATCAAAATTCAGACTCAGCTGCACCGGTGCGGTAAATACGCCGCCGGTCATGGTCAAAACCACAACATCGCTCGCCGCGGTAAGTCCAACTCCGGTTGCAGCCGCTATTAACTGTGCGGCCGCCGTTGCCGGCAATACCTGTGCAGAAATCTTCGGTGCTTCTCCGGTAACAGCTCCAGCTGTCACTGCCACTTCAACCACGCCTTCCAGCTTGACAACCGTAGGCTGATTGGCAACAATAGGCTGCTCAACCACAGTAGGCGGTGTTGGGGCCGGGGCCGGGGGCGCTGGCGCTGGCGCTGGCGGGGCTGGAACAACCACGGTTATCGTACTGTTGGCAGTAAAGCTGCCGTCAGCTGTAGTAACGGTGATAACAGCCGTGCCGGCAGAAACGCCGGTAACCAGGCCGTTGCTATCTACCGTGGCTACTGCCGGGGCACTTGATGCCCAAGTCACAGCACTGTTCGTGGCTTTTGCAGGCGCTACCGTGGCGGTAAGCTGCTGCGTGGCAGAAACATTGATAGTCGCCGTGACAGTTGTTACCGTCACACCCGTGACCCCAACAAATGCACCAATATTCGTCTGCACTGCAGCCAGCCTTCCAAGCAGGGCGGTTTTATCCGCTCCGTCTGACAAGGAGTCGACTAACTCAAGCGCGACGTCATGCAATACTTGGGCTGCGCCAACTTCTGACCGGTTAGTCAGAGCTGCAGCTTCCGCAGCTACTACTGCAGATGTTGCTTCCGCTACGACTACATCAAGGGCAGCCTGAGCTGCGTCGATGGCGTCTTGAACATCAGCCAGTCTCGCCGTTAAATCAGTCTTAACAGCTCCGTCTGTCAGCGCAGCTACAAATGCCGCCGCATCTGCGTGCAGA
>Ga0208491_10097_pt1 | contig 25900 bp, 23 predicted proteins | sample SubbioCSW11_NovA_FD_184819 | JGI IMG/M metagenome (GOLD analysis project Ga0208491, IMG submission 184819) | Serpentinite rock and fluid subsurface biosphere microbial communities from McLaughlin Reserve, California, USA - CR11_CSW11_NovA (SPAdes) | ecosystem: Environmental > Terrestrial > Deep...
ATTTTTCGTATGATCCCTTTCATAATAAAACCTTACCACATGGGCGTCTTTCAGGCAATCTCATATTAAAAAATTGATATAATTTCCTTACCCATAAAAAAGACGCTTCGCGTTTTCTTTCAGTTGACGCGTCTTACAGGGCGGGTTTGAAACCCGCCCCTACGGGCTGCCGCCCTTTCAGCGGGCCTGCGGGCCCTGAGCACCCCGCAAGAGTAAGGGGGCACACCCCCTTACAAACCCCCAAGCATAGGATCGTAGCTTCCCTGAAAGATATAATTTCCTATGCTAAAATAAAGCCTGCACGGTCGCAGACTCTACTCATATTCGTTGATGAACACGTTTTCCCTCTATTAACCATTTATTAAATTTTCTAATTTTCGACATAAAATACTCCCAATTACAAAGATTGGCCGTTATCGAACAAGGAAAACATAAAAATTTTTCTCAAAAATTGTAGCGAGAGGCACTTTTTTGAGAAAATCAGCTTCTTTTAGTAATATTAACAATTCTGCTCTTATTGTTAATAAACTGTTCCTTATTTGTTCACGAAGCTGACACATTTCCTGCTTATAATTAAATCAGGTCGCATGATGTGGGTCATGTGGCAAGAAGCACAGGAGCAACGTTGTGGCAAACGTTGTTCTATTTTTTTTGCTTAAAAAAAACCCTGCCTAGGCTAAATCGGTTTGCCGGCAGGGTTTTTTTTATTATACTTTTTGTTATGCTTTATTAAGCGTAAGATGGAAAGTGGAGCCTTGCCCCGGCACACTCTCAAGACCTACTGTGCCGCCATGGGTTTCCACGATCTGCTTGACAATAGAAAGCCCTAGTCCCGTGCCGCCGAAACGGCGGGTACGGGCTTTGTCAACTTTGTGGAAACGCCCCCAAATTTTTTCCTGTTCCTCAGGCGGGATTCCCACACCAGTATCGGAAACGCTGAGGCGAACCATTTCCGCCGCAGGGACAGCCGCAAGTGTAATCTTGCCGCCGGCAGGAGTAAACGAGACCGCATTGCCCAGCAGATTAATCAGCACCTGTTGGATTCTGTCTTTGTTTCCTAAAACAGCAGGCAAATCCCCGTCAACTTCGATTTCCAGCGTCAGATTCTGTTTTTCCAGTTGAGGCTGAAATTTGGCTGCAACCTGTTCAAAAAGCGGCCTAACAGCTACTTCTTCCATCGGCCAGGAAACTTGACGCGTTTCAAGCTGAGAGAGGTCCAGCAAATCGTTGACTAAGGAGTTTAAGCGTATTGTTTCATCGAGGATGATGTTTAGATAGCGGTTTTGGCTCTCCTTATCCTCCGCCAGCCCGTCAAGCAACGCTTCGACAAATCCCTGGATGGATGTCATCGGAGTCCGCAGTTCATGCGATACATTAGCTACAAAGTCTCTGCGCATCTGTTCCAGCCGCCGCACCTCCGTCACATCCTGCAAAATCCCGACCGCACCCCAAGTACGGTCGGCCCGGCGCAACGGCGCGATCTGCAGAAAGAGAATTTTCCCATCGGCCAGATGATATTCCGCAGACGCAGTCTCGCTTGTGGCGATAACCTGCTTGTAGAGCTCAGGCATTGCTTCGTCTTGGAGCAGAGAGTGAATCTCTTTGCCGGTCAAATCCTTTTCCATAAATTGCAGCAGCAGTTTAGCCTGAGGGTTGGCAAGAATCACCTCTCCCTGTCGGTCGACGGCAAGCACACCTTCGTTCATGCTCAACATAATGTTCTCTAATTTTGCTTTTTCATGCGATAATGCTTCCACCGTCTGCTGCAAAGTCGCCGACATATAATTAAATGTCCGCGCCAGCTGTCCGACTTCGTCAAGGGAAGCTACTTCCACCTGTTGCTGATAATTGCCGCCGGCCACTTCCAAGGCGGCACGGTTCATCAGTTGCAGCGGCTGCGAAATAGATTTTGACATATAAAAGCCGACAATCATCGCTAAGATGGTAGCGGCAAAAGCGGCATAAGCAATCATGTTTCGCACTTGTGCGACGGTCGCCGAAATTCCGGTCAGCGGGGCAATAAGAAAAACTCCGCCCCAGACGTCATTCATGGCAAAGATTGGCACTACCACAGTCAGTATTTGCTCTCTCGTCTCATGGTGGAAGCTCCGTTTTGAGACTACCTGTCCGTTTAAAACAAGACCCAACTCATCATCGGTCAGGCGCAAACCTGCCTCATCAAAACCGGCGCTTGAAGCAAGCAGCAGCATGTCTTTAGGCATTAAATGGACATCGGCATCCATAAACCTGCGCAAGGCAAAAAGCAGGTCGTCTGTAATGCGTGGATCCTGAAGACCTAAAATCATATTGGAAAAGAGCCCGGAAACCTGCTGTCCCTTGAGAGACAGCTCCCTTTCGCGGGCATCATAGAAATAGGTCTGAAAAAGCTGTGTTAAAAAGAGCCCCACAACAAGCAAGGTGATCAGAATGATCACCAGGTAAGTTGTCAGCAGCTTGCTGAAGATGTTTGATTTCACTTTTCATGCACCTCGAATTTATAGCCCACACCCCAAATTGTTTTCACCCGGGGCGAGGCGCCTTCACGCTCCACTTTTTCCCGCAAACGCTTGATATGGGTATCAACCGTCCGCAAATCACCGAAATAATCATATCCCCAAACAGCCGTCAGCAGCTGCTCCCGTGTAAACACTTTACCTGGTTTTTTCGCCAGAAACCACAAAAGATCAAACTCCTTGGGAGTCAGCGTTACTTCCCGTTCAGCTACAAACACTTCGCGGGAAGCCATGTTAATTACCAGACCGGGATAGTTAACCATTTCAGCCATAGGTGCAGTTCCTTCATGACTTGTTCTGCGCAGAATAGCTTTGACCCTGGCGACCAGTTCGCGTGGGGAGAAGGGCTTTGTCAAATAGTCATCGGCGCCCAGTTCCAGACCCAGCACCTTATCAAACTCTTCGCCCTTAGCAGTCAGCATAATAATCGGTGTCTCCGAAAATTTACGCACCTCGCGGCAAACATCCCACCCGCCCATTTTGGGAAGCATAATATCGAGGATAATAAGTTGCGGACTGACGGCTTTAACCTTTTGCAACGCTTCCTCACCGTCAACAGCTAAAGCTACCGCAAAGCCTTCCTTTTCCAGATACAGCCTGACCAGTTCCCGGATATGTTCCTCATCATCGACAACAAGAATCAGAGCTTCGCTCAAGGCACTTCCCTTCTTTCCTCAAGATCGCTATACAACAGACTAATTATACAGGAAAAAGACGAATTTCACAATTCATTGCAGCGCAAATTCTGTTACAGAAAAAAGGAGATTCTGTGTCTAATCCATTAAGAATATTTGTTAAGTTTTCCTGCGTTTTTAACTAGATTCTTCCCGCCATTTCAGATAATATTAAATCAGCCTGTAAAAAATTATTCTCAAGGGAGGAACCTAATCGATGAAGAAACGCCTTTGCTCTCTCATCCTCATTTTTATCTTGTTTGTATCTATGCCTGTTTACGGGCAGGTTTTCGATACCGCCGCCGGTGTTGCCGTCCTAATGGAAGCGGCATCAGGACAAATTCTCTACGCAAAAAATGAAAGCGTCCCTCGGCCGCCAGCCAGTATCGCTAAAATGATGACACTGCTTTTGGCGTTTGAAGCGCTGGAGCGCGGTGATTTGGCTTGGGATGAAACCACCACCGTCTCAAGAAACGCCTGGAGCAAAGAAGTGGAAGGATCCAAAATGTTTTTGGATATTAACCAAGAAGTGAGCATCCGCGATCTAATCAGCGGCATATCCATCGTTTCCGCCAACGATGGTTGCATTGCCTTGGCTGAACATCTCTACGGCAGTGAAGCAGCGTTTGTCCAACATATGAACCGGCGCGCTCAAGAACTCGGCATGACAAATACCGTCTTTAAAAATTCTACCGGACTCCCGGCAGAAGGCCAAGTGATGAGCGCCATGGATATCGCTATACTGGCTAGGGAGCTGGTTATTAATCACCCGGAAATTCTGACGATTGAAATGGAAAGAGAGTTTACTTTTAACGGTATCAAGCAACAAAATCGCAATCCTCTGCTCGGTCGTTTCCCCGGCGCCGATGGACTGAAGACCGGCTGGACAACAGAATCTGGTTTCAGCTTAGTAGGGACGGCAAAGCAGGCCACACCCGACAACGCACAGCTGCGCCTGATTTCAGTAGTGCTCAACACAGGCAGTGACCGGGAGCGCCTTGCCGCCAGCCAGGAACTGTTAAACCATGGTTTTAATAGCTTCAGGCTGACGACTGCGGCAAAAAAGGGAGAAACTGTTGCGCAGGTACCGGTGAAAGACGGCAGGCGACTGACTGTTCCGGTAACAATAGGAGCAGATGCCTCCGCCGTAGTTCCCAGAGGGCGCGAAAATGAACTTAAACTGGTCGTTGAGCAGCAAGAACTGGCTGCTCCGCTGGAGCTAGGCGCCCCCGCAGGTTATCTGTTGCTGCAGTTAGACGATAAAACTCTGCAGAGGGTGCCGCTGCAAACGGCCGAAGAAATGGGCCGCGCAAACTTTGTCGTGCGCACATTTCGAAGCATTCTGGCCTTCTTCCGCGGCTTGTTAAACGGCTGATTTGTGTACAGGACAAAAATGCCCCCATTTTCGGGGGCATCAACGAAAGTATGAAAAATCGCCTTTCCCCTGCTCTTGCCCTCTACTCTAAAAATAGCCCACTAATTCCCCTCCTTTGGAGGGGTGGTGCGTAGCACCGGGGTGGTCCAATACGGGACAGCTTCGTCCCTGCCCTGACGGGGCATGAACCACCCCGCCCTGACGGGCACCCCTCCAAGGGAGGGGAATTGTCTTGACTTTTCTGCCCTGAAAATAGCCCCTAACAGTCCCCTCTGCCCTCACCCTAGCCCTCTCCCGGAGGGAGAGGGTATTTTGTTGGACAGAGAGAGGGTATCTTGCTAGACAAAGGGAAAGGGTATTTTGTTGGTTTCTTTGAATCGGCTATCGCCGATTCAGACGAGTCCGACATCTGACCTCCGACCTCTGTTTTAAGACGTGCGTGAGCGGCTGCAAGACGGGCTACAGGTACTCTGTAAGGCGAACAAGAAACGTAATCCAAACCAACAAGATGACAAAATTCAATGGATGATGGGTCTCCGCCATGTTCTCCGCAAATGCCCAGCTTTAATTCCGGTTTTACGCTGCGACCTTTCTCGGCCGCAATTTTCACCAAAGCGCCTACCCCCTCACGATCCAAAACGGCAAAGGGGTTCTCCGGCAAGATTTTTTGCTGCAGATAGTGCAGCAAAAATTTGCCCTCTGCGTCATCACGAGAGTAGCCTAAGGTGGTTTGAGTCAAATCGTTAGTGCCAAAAGAGAAGAAATCGGCAAAAGAGGCAATCTGTTCTGCCGTCACACAGGCTCGGGGCAGCTCAATCATTGTTCCGACCTGATACGCAAAGTTAATGCCTGTTTCCTGCATCACTTCTTCCGCCGCCTTAGTCACCAATTCCCGCATCAACTTAATTTCAGTCTCGTGCCCGACCAGCGGAATCATCACTTCCGGGATGACGGCGATATTTTGCCTGACCAATGCGGCGGCGGCGCGGAAAATTGCCAGCGCCTGCATGCGATAAATTTCCGGTGTGGCAATTCCCAAGCGACAGCCACGATGACCCAACATCGGATTAAATTCATGAAGAGAGCGAACCTGTTTTAATAACCCTTCTTTTTCTCTCAGCCGCCGCGGGTCGTTGCCCCTCTCTTTGAGAAGCGTAACTTCCACCAGCAAGTCTTCCTGGTTAGGCAGAAATTCATGCAGAGGTGGATCCAGTAGACGAATAGTCACCGGCAAACCGGCCATGGCGGCAAAGATACCCTCAAAATCGCCCTGCTGCATCGGCAGCAGTTTGTCCAGAGCGCTCTCCCGCTGCAGCTTATCTTTGGCTAAAATCATTTCCTGCACCACCGGAAGCCTCTCCTGGGACATAAACATATGCTCAGTACGGCAGAGGCCGATGCCTGCGGCACCAAACTCTCTGGCTTTTTTCGCATCATCCGGCGTATCGGCATTCGCGCGAACACCGAGAATCCGCACCTCGTCGGCCCACGCCAATAGCTTTTCAAATTCAGGTGAGAGCTCCGGGTCAATTAACGGCACACTGCCGGCGAATACTTCCCCGGATGAACCGTCAATGGAAATAATATCTCCCTCATGGAAAATAAGGCCGTTGACAGTCATCGTCCTGGCAGTCAAGTCAATATTGATTTCTTCGCTGCCGGAGACACAGGATTTGCCCATACCACGAGCCACTACTGCGGCGTGACTCGTCATGCCGCCGCGGCTGGTAAGAATCCCTTGGGCGGCCACGATACCATGGATATCGTCAGGAGTAGTTTCCGGGCGAACAAGAATCACTTTGACCCCTTCGCCCGCCAATCGTTCTGTCTCATCGGCGTCAAACGCTATTTGACCTGACGCGGCTCCCGGTGAAGCAGGCAGCCCCTTGGCAATAGGTGTCAAAACGGCTTCAGGATCAATGCGGCGATGGAGTAGTTGGTCAAGCTGAGCCGGATTAACCCGCAGCAACGCCTCATCGCGAGTAAGCAGCCCTTCTTCTGCCATATTGACGGCAGTCTTGACGGCGGCGGCGGCAGTACGTTTCCCATTTCTCGTCTGCAGCAGAAAGAGTTTGCCTCTCTCCACTGTAAATTCAATATCCTGCAAATCGCGATAGTGATTTTCCAACAGTGCGCACAGTTTGACAAACTGCTGATAAAGGTCAGGCATATACTCATTCATCTTGGCAATAGGCAGCGGGGTGCGAATCCCGGCCACCACATCTTCACCTTGGGCGTTAACCAAAAATTCACCGTAAAGCTCTTTATTGCCGTTGGAGGGATTGCGTGTAAAAGCCACGCCGGTCCCGGAGTCTTCGCCCATATTGCCAAACACCATCACCTGCACATTCACAGCCGTGCCCAGATGATCGGGAAGGCGGTGAATCTGGCGGTAAACCATGGCCCGCTGGTTATACCAGGAATCAAATACAGCGCGAATAGAGAGCATCAGTTGTTCCAGCGGATCTTGGGGGAACGGCTGTTTTGTTTCCCTCGTCACGATTTGCAGATAACTGGCGATCATCTCTTGCAGCGCGGCTGCATCGAGCGCCGTATCATCTTTAACACCCAGCTCATGCTTTTTTGCCTCAAGAGCGCGCTCAAAATGATAACGCTCAACTTTCAATGCCACATCAGCAAACATTTGAATAAAACGACGGTAGCAGTCATATGCAAAACGCGGATTGCCGGAAACTGCAGCCAATCCTAACACCGTCTCCTGATTAAGCCCTAAGTTTAGCACGGTATCCATCATTCCCGGCATGGAAAATACGGAGCCGGAGCGAACAGAAATTAGCAGCGGATTCTCCTTATCGCCAATCCGCTTGCCGGTGACATCCTCTAATCTGGCTAAGGCGGCGATACATTCCTGGCGCAACCCATCCCACAACTGTTGGCCGCAACGAAAATACTCGCGACAGGCTGCAGTGGAGACGGTAAACCCAGGAGGCACCGGTAACCCGATATTAGTCATTTCAGCCAGGTTTGCGCCTTTTCCGCCTAAAAGCTCACGCATACCGGCGTTTCCTTCCTGAAAAAGATATACATTCTTGCTAAGCATCCGGCTGTTCCTCCCTTACGATCTGCAAAATTTTATTAGCTACTTCTTCCACAGCTTTGTTAGAAACATCAAAAATTGGGCATCCCACTTTGCGCATAATTTTTTCTGCATATTCCAGTTCTTCGAGAATTCTCTCCATGCTTGCGTAATTTGCTTGGGCATGAAGCCCTAAAGCTTTTAGGCGCTCCTGGCGAATTTCATTGAGTTGCCGGGGGTTAATGGTAAGACCGATTACTTTATTGGGATGCACCCAATAAAGTTCCTCAGGTGCTTCCACCTCCGGGACGAGCGGCAGGTTGGCTACTTTCAGCCGTTTATGGGCAAGATACATGGAAAGCGGTGTCTTAGAAGTGCGTGAAACGCCTACCAGCACCACATCAGCCTGCAGCAAGCCGCGCGGGTCTTTGCCGTCATCATATTTCACTGCAAACTCAATCGCAGCCACCCGACGGAAATATTGCTCGTCCAATCGACGCACTAAACCGGGTTCCAAGCGGGGATCAATATTTAGAAATTCGCCGAAGGCATCCATCATCGGTCCCATTACATCCACAGTAATCAGATTGCGGCGCTTGCTTTCCTCCTGGATTACCTTGCGCAGCTCCGGCAGCACCAATGTATATGTAATCATCGCTTTTAACTGGCTTGCTTCTTCAATCACATCTCTGATAATCTCCACATCGGTCACAAATGGTACCCGCTTGATTTCCACATGCCCGGAATTAAACTGGCTGGCTACCGCTTTAACCACAAATTCAGCAGTCTCACCGATGGAATCGGAGAGAACATAAACAATCGGCTTACGCTTGATTTGCTGCAAACTCAGATCACCCCTTCAGCGGCCTTCGCCTAATTCCATTAACAGGCGGGCCAAATTAGCTTTTGTCACCCTTCCCACCACTTTATAACCGCGCTGATCCTGCAAGCGAATGACCGGCAGGGAATCGACTTCATTTTCACAAATTCGCCTGACTACTTCCAGCACCGACTCATCTTCAGAAACAGTGTAAACCTGCGGCAGACGTGTCATGATGACAGCCACAGGCACTTTGTGCATATCTCCGCCTCCCAGCGCCATTTTCAGGAAGTCTTTGCGGGAAACGACTCCCTGGAGCAACCCCTCCTCATCTACCACAAAGAGGGTGCCCACATTTTCCAAAAAAAGCATCACGATGGCATCATAAACCGAGACATGTTCGCGAATCACAGAGGGGCGGCTTTTAATGTCGCTGGCCGTCAAATCCTTCAACGCATCAAAAACACCGTTTGGGACATTGCCGGCGTAAAAATAGCCCACACGCGGACGTGCGCCAATCATGCCCCAAGTAGTCAGCACAGCCAAGTGTGGTCGCAGAGCAGCCCGTGAAAGATTGAGCCGGGTCGCAATTTCTTCGCCGGAAATAGGCCCGTCCTGTTTGATAATTTCCAATATTTCTTTCTGGCGCGCATTGAGTTCGATGGTCAGGACCTCCCGCCAAATAGGCTACGCTATCTCTATTTTATGGAGCATATAGTATATACTATATAAATTTATCGTTTCCTGCAAAAACTGACTAATTTTTTATTGGACGATTTTACCTAAGTCACCGAGCACGAGAAACAAATCTCTCACATAGCTAAGCAGTGCCAGTCTGTTTTCTTTGACAGCTTCATCCTCCGCCATGACCATTACAGCGCTAAAGAAGCCTTCAATTGGCCCAGAAAGCGGCGCAAGAGCAGCAAAAACAGCCGGAAGGTCACCCTGTGCCGCCGCCAGCTCGATTATTGCAGCCGCCTGCTTGGCGGCTCGGTAAAGTTCTTCTTCCGCCGGCGAGATAAAAAGCTGCGGCAACACAATACTCGCAAGACGACCTCTGGTCAGATTGCCGGCACGTGTAAACGGCGTCAAAATCCTTGTCAGCTCAGGCGTATCCAGCTTAGACTGCAGCAAATTGGCTCTGGAGAGCAGCCCCGGCAAATCACTGTTCTTTGCCGCCAATGCGGCATCAATAACATCGTAGCGTAAAGATTTTTCAGCAAAAAGAAAGCGGACACGCTGCAGAAGAAATTCCTCCATCTCCCGCGCCACCTCGTCCACCGGTCTTGTAATTTCCGCCGATAACCCAGCCAGCGCAATTTGACATAAGCGGTTAAGCGGTACCGACAGACTGTGCGCCAAGATGGTAGCCACCACGCCCAAGGCACTGCGGCGCAGAGCATAAGGGTCCTGGGAACCGCTGGGAATAAGTCCCAAACCAAAACAGGCCGCCAAGGTGTCCATTTTATCCGCCACCGCCAAAATAGCGCCCGGCAGAGTCTCTGCCGGGAAATCGGCAGCATGACGCGGAGCGTAATGTTCTGCCACAGCCCGGGCTACAGCCTCGCTTTCGCCGGAAAGGCGGGCGTAATGCATCCCCATCGTTCCTTGCAACTCAGGAAACTCGCAAACCATCTGCGTCAACAAGTCGGCTTTTGCCAGAAGCGCGGCACGCTCGACCGTTTCGCTCTCCTCTTTAGAGAGGCCCGCTTCCTGAGAAAGGCTGCCGCACAACCGCTGCAAGCGTTCTGTTTTCTTGCGCATAGTACCGAGCGGCTCCAGAAAAACAATTTCGTCCAGCTTAACCACATAATCAGCCAGCGCCTGCTTACGGTCTTCGGCAAAGAAAAAGCGGGCATCAGCTAAACGGGCGCGCAGTACCCGCTCATTCCCTGCACGGACATTATCAAGATACTCGTCCCGCGTGCCGTTGCTGATGGCGATAAAATAGGGCAGCAGGTTGCCTTTTTCCTCAAAAACAGGAAAATATCGCTGGTGGGCACGCATGGCGGTAATCAGCACCTCTTGCGGTATCTCTAAAAACTCAGCAGCAAACTTACCCACCACTGCTTTGGGATATTCGACCAGGTTGGCTACTTCCAGCAGCAACTCCTGGTCCACAACTGTACGGCCGCCAAGCGATAAAGCCGCCTGTTCAACCTGCCGCACAATCTCCCGGCGGCGGCGGTCGGGCTCAACCAGTACGAACTGCCCCTCCATAGTGGACAGGTAAGCTGCAGCGTCCGAAAGAGCCAGCGGACCCGGCGCCAAAAAGCGATGTCCCGCAGTTATTCTGCCTGCGGCAAGGCCGGCAAAGGAAAAGTGAATCACCGCCGAACCGTATAGCGCAGCAAGCCAGCGGATTGGCCGCGCAAAGCGAATATCCTTGCTATGCCAAAACATTGGTTTAGGAAAACTCAAAGAACGGATCAACCCTTCGCATAACTGCGGCAGCACAGCAAGGACATCTTCACCGGCCTGCTGCTTTTCGGCAAAAACGTACTCCACTCCGTCTACCGTCTGCACTATGAACTGCTCTACCGTTACCCCTTGGGAACGCGCGAAACCCAGCGCAGCCTTGGTGGGGCCGCCTGCAGTATCAAAAGCAGCTTTTCTGGCTGGGCCTTTTTTCTGCTCACTCAGATCCTCCTGCCTCTCAGGCAGTCCTTCCACAAGCAGCGCTAGTCGCCGTGGTGTACCGAAAGTGCAAATCTCTCCCCATGTCAGCCGTGCTTCTTCCAGCGCTGTCCGGGCATTTTTCTCCAACTGCGCCAATGCCGGCCCGATAAAGCGAGCCGGAATTTCTTCAGTGCCGATTTCCAATAAAAAAGTTTCTTTACGCATTCTTAGTCACCCCTTCCTTGCGCAGCAGCGGAAAGCCTAATTCCGCGCGTTGAGCAAGATAGCTCTGGGCGCAAAGCCTGGCTAGCGTTCGTACTTTGCCAATGTAGCCGGTACGTTCCGCCACACTAATGGCACCCCGGGCATCCAAAAGATTAAAAGTGTGAGAACATTTAAGCACTTGATCGTAGCCTGGCAAAACTAATCCTTTTTCCAGAAGCCGCTGCGCCTCTTTTGCATACATCCCAAAAAGCGTAAAAAGCATGGCTGTATCAGCTTCCTCGAAGCAGTAAACGGAATGCTCCACTTCCGCCTGCCGAAAAATCTCACCGTAGCTCAGTTCGCCTGCCCAACAAATCTGATAAACATTCTCTTTCTCCTGGATATACATGGCAATTCTTTCCAAACCGTATGTGATTTCCACTGAGACGGCGTCTACATCAATGCTGCCCACCTGCTGAAAGTAAGTAAACTGGGTGATTTCCATGCCGTCGAGCCATACTTCCCAGCCAAGCCCCCACGCACCCAGTGTAGGCGATTCCCAGTTATCTTCAACAAAGCGGATGTCATGCTCTTTTGGTATGATGCCAAGTTCCTGCAGGGACTCAAGATAAAGCTCCTGGATGTCGGGCGGAGAGGGCTTAATAATCACCTGAAACTGATGATGCTGAAACAAACGGTTGGGATTTTCGCCATAGCGGCCGTCAGTAGGGCGGCGCGACGGTTCGACATAGGCGACAGACCACGGCTCTGGCCCCAGAGCACGCAGAAATGTAGCCGGGTTCATCGTTCCCGCTCCCTTTTCAATGTCATAAGGTTGAGCCAAAATACAATTCCGGCGAGCCCAGAAACTTTGCAACTTTAATACCATCGTCTGAAAATCCATTTATTTATCCTCCTTCCTTATTAGCCAAACCAAATCATTTCCTCTGCAACAAAAAAGGAACCTCCGTCCGTATAGGGACGGGAGTTCCCGCGGTTCCACCCTATTTGGCATGGTTACCATGCCCTCTCTTGCCTATTGCCAAACGCGGGAAGCACCTTCCAACGTCCGCCTGACCGGGCTCACACCTTTCCCGGCTCGCTGGCAGGCTCTGCGACGAAGTACTCTTCTTCCATGGCAATACTATTTGCTTTTTAGCTATCGAGATAACTTTAGCAAAAAGAACGTCCCCCGTCAAGATTTAAGAAAAAATTTATTTATCGAACACCCTAGTTTCGTACATCTTCCGTTACATCCACTTCCATGCTGTATTTTGCCATCAGCAGTGCTACGGCGCTGAAGGCAATCGCCCGCGGGGCCAAAAGCGCACCGGCAATTCCCAAAGTCGCCGGAATCTCAAAGAGTGTTCCTCCTTGGTTACTGATGCGGATGCGGGTACGGTTTCCCTGACTGAGCACCTTTTTAACAGGACTAAACAGATTGTCGGAGACCATTTCTTTCATTTTTTCCCTATCCAGTTCAAAAACTCTTCCCAATCTGATTTCACCCTCCCTGTCCTCTTCGTCAAGAATAACCAGTGCCTCCACCACATCGCCACCCGCTTCTTCAAGGAGCTCCCGAGCATCTGCATAGTTTAAACCGGTGCGCTCACGGATAAGGTCAATTTGCTGCAGGTTAATTTCCATTTTTTACCGTCCTCCTTAGCTTTGCTATTCTAGTTTGTCACTAAAAGAGCAAATTCATTAAATTTTTTCGATGCTTGCCAAAAAGGAACGGCTTTTGATTTCCGCAAGACCAAGGGAGGTGCGAAACACACCGGCGCATACTCTGCCAATTTCACCGTTGACGGTGGCAGAAACCGAACAGATAGCTAATCTATGAAAACCTTGTTTTAAAAAGCGTTTCATTACAGCAACCGCCGCACCGCTAATTAAAATACTATCCTGACTTCTCGGACATTGGCCGCAAACTATTGCGCCGTGTGCAAAATCAAAATAATATGGACCTGACTGCTGCCCACAGTAAAAGCAGCCTTCAAGTGCAGGACAAAACCCCAGTTCATCAATTAAGCTCAATTCAAAACAGCGTGCCACCCGAGCCGGGTTTGCGTCTTTCTCCAAGATCTCCAGTGCCGCCACTAAAAGAATAAAAATCGCCACGGCCGGCTCATTATTCGGCAGCGACCTTTCCACCAGCTCACAAAAGTATTGAGCCGTAGCATAGTGAAGCAAATCCTGGTGCAGCGAAAAATAAGGTTTAACAATTTCTCCCTGGATAAGGATGTCCATAGCTTTCCCTCTGTGCAAAAGATAGCGGCCCAGCGTCAAAGGTTCAACCAAGGCAGCAAATTTGCTTTTGCTTTTTTTGACACCCCGCGCAAGCACTGTAACCTTGCCGGCGTCACGGGTTAGCAGTGTAATCTGCCTGTCTGCCTCTCGCCAATCTCTGCTGCGCAGAACCAGAGCGTCACTTCTCAACTCAACCATGCCTATCCCCTATTCCAGGCCAAACGTCCGCCATGATGCCTCTTTATTGCGCCAATCCGCCTTTACCTTCACCCACAACTCAAGGAAAACAGGTGTGCCAAGGAGTGCTTCTATTTCCAGGCGTGAACTCATTCCCACCGTTTTAAGCATGGCTCCATTTTTACCGATGATAATTCCCTTCTGGGAATCACGCTCAACCCAGATATTAGCCTCAATATCCACCAGCTCTCGACCTTGCCGCTTTTTCATGGAGATAACTTCAACTGCTATCGCATGCGGCACTTCCTCTCTGGTGGACTGCAGAATTTTTTCTCGAATCAGCTCGCCCACAATCAAGCGCTCCGGTTGGTCAGTCGCCATATCTGTTGGGTAGTACTGCGGCCCCTCCGGCAAATATTTAACTGCCAGTGCCAGCAGTTTTTCCAGATTTTCTCCTGTGAGAGCAGATACTGCCAGCGCGTGGGCAAAAGGATAGAGCGCGCAGTAATCAGGCAACAGCTCTTCCGCTCTAACCATACCGCTCTGATCCGCCTTGTTTGCCACCAAAATTACCGGTGTCTCCACATTCGCCAGTTGCCTGATCACATATTCATCGCCGCTGCCCGACCCCGCGGCCGCATCTATCAGCAATAAAATCAGATCAACTTCCCTTAGTGTACGCAGCGCAACCTGAACCATTTTCTCCCCTAACTTATGCTGCGGCTTATGAATACCCGGCGTATCAAGAAAAACTGCCTGGTATTTTTCAGTAGTCAGAATGCCGCGAATCTGATTGCGCGTCGTCTGCGGTTTATCGGAGATAATCGCCATTTTTTCGCCGATTAGTGCATTCAACAGTGTCGATTTGCCGACATTAGGCCGACCAATCAGCGCCACAAAACCGGAACAAAACACTTTTCCACCTCCCGCTGATAATTTCTTCGCCGCAGTTAAGTTATCCTGCCCTATTTCAGCAGACAATTTCCGCAATACTCCAGAAAAAATATTTTTAGAGCTAAAAAATATGTAACTACTCACAAACGTATACAGCTAGGACTTTTGTCCTGCTAAGCAGTAATTATCGGACTTATTGACATTTTTAAACTGAGCAGAGTATAATAATTACAAATATGTGAATGTTTTAACAAATATTCACAAGCAAGCTACTCTGTAACACAAAGCCCGGAAGGCTGCTTAATTTTTTGCTCCAGGAACAGCCGCAAACTACAACTTGCGAAAGGAGGAGCAAACATGACCAGCACAGGCAAGGGATCAAGCAATGATCTGGAGCATCTGCATCAGGAAGGCACAAAGGCCCTCTGGATAAATATTGCTTTCTTTGTTGTTCTTTTTGTCGGCATCCTGCTTGTACCAATTCTTGGTTTCGGATTTTCCGCTATCGCCATCGCTTTAGCATTTGTCGCCTCTCTGCTGTACATTTACCTGACGTGACCTTTACCCTCACCCTACGCTACGCTCTCCCCCCATAACAATTCCCCCCTCACCCTAGCCCTCTCCCCCCAAAGGGTGGAGAGGGTATTAGATTATCCCCTCTCCCTCCACAACAATTCCCCTCTCCCTCTGGGAGAGGGTTAGGGTGAGGGTAAGGGTTAGGGCAAGGGTGAGGGCAAGGGTAAGGGTGAGCATATGCCTCTATGAGTGGATAATAACATAGCTTCGTGCAATAAGGCCGCCTTGAACTAAGGCGGCCTTATTTTCACTTTGCCAAAAATGCTTAAATTTTCGCCGAAAAGGCATCCGGCAATAGCTCGCTCAGCCGGTAGACGCGCTGCTCACCCAGCAAGTTTGCTGTGACAATCCAAAGGTTTGGCGAAAACTCATAGAGAGCTTGACGGCAGGCACCGCAAGGCGTCACAGGTTCCGGTGTATCCGTGACCAGAACAAGACCGCTAAATTGGCGCTTTCCCGCAGACACTGCGGAATATAGCGCAATCCGCTCCGCACAGACGGTAAGACCAAAAGAGAGGTTTTCCACGTTGCAGCCGGCAAAGATTTCGCCGTCTGATGTTAAAAGAGCTGCACCCACAGCAAAATGAGAATATGGGCAGTACGCCTGCTCCCTGGCCCTGCGGGCACTGCCAAGCAATTCTGCAAACATTTCCACAAGTATCCCACCTTTATCGACGAGTAAGGGCAGGCAAAGTCAGGTTGTCAACTTTTTCAACTTCAAAATTAAGGTTGCGTGATACCTCAAGCGTAATCCTAATGATATCCAAGCCGCTCGCGAGTACGTCCGGAGCGCCTACTGCAGAAATTACGACGGGATTTACAGCGATACGTTCATCATTTACCAGAATGGACGGGCCTACACATCGAATAGCCGACGTAACCGTAAGGCGTTGTCCGCCAACCGCAATCCCTTGTGCCCCGGTGGCAAACAGCTCGTTAACCACATCCCGCACATCAGTTTCATGAATAATGGTATCACTTGTAAAACCATTAGAAGCATCATAAATTCGGATAATAATACCCGGGCCGCTTAAATCGGCATGACCGGCCCTCGCCCGCAACTCATGAAGCGTGACCCGCAGTGCATCAAGTTCGCGGGTAAGTGTGCGGATAGTTTCCAACGCGTTAAGCGGCACAAGCAAGCGGCCGCGTCCTTCTTCCATTCCAACCTCTACCGTCAGGTCGTGAGTCAGCTCACCTAATTCTATCGCCTCGGTAATGCGCAACAATGTTTCTTCCTGCAAGATGCCAGCAGGCTCCACCTGAATTCCTTGATTACGGCTAAGCTGCAAGGTAAGCGACTTGCTGCCGTTAATCTTTCTGATTTCAGGGTCTTGGTTAATAATAGACAGCACAATCTCCCGCTGCCTTGATTCGTACTCTTCCAGAATTCTTTGCTGCGTCCTGCTGCCGTTGGCGAGGATAGCTTTGCTTAAATCATCAAAGTTGGTCGCTAACTCAATTTCATAGCTAAAGCGGGAAAGAGCCTCATGAACTTGAGGGCGCGTATCCACACCCATGTTTCTTGCCAAACGACGGTTATAATCAACCAACTCGTTGGCCAGTTCTTGTTTTAGTAAAAAATCTTCTGTTGTTGGCGCATAACGACTGTTTAACAGATAGAGCCCTGCTGCTAAAAACAGCGTGTTAACAAAAAAAATTACCAAAATAATAACTAAAATTCTCCGCTCCACTGAAATGTTGGAATCAGCCTTTCGCACCAACCAAGAGCCTCCCGCCACAAAAATAATTACATAGTTAGCTTAGTATACCAAGTATCTATTAGAAAATTTTTATCAAAGTATTAAAAAATATTAATTTTATCTGCCAGCAGTGGGAAAAAAATCAGGACGCCGACAACTAAAGCATACAGTGAAGCCAGTAATGCGGCTCCGGCCGCAGCATTTTTCGCCAAGCGGGCAAGCGGATGGTACTCCTTGGTGAAAAGATCGACCACCCGCTCCAAGGCAGTGTTCAGCATTTCCATGGTAACCACTAAAAAAATGGCGGACAATAAAAAGAGCCATTCCGACCTGTCCAGCTTCAGCCAAAAACCGGCAGCCACAGCCAGAGCTGCCGCGAAAGAGTGGATGCGCATATTCCGTTCGCAGTGCCACGCATCCGCCAAGCCGCAGAGCGCGTGGCGAAAACTTGCACGGATATCTTTTGCCTTAAAGCCCACGACGTTCAACCTCCACCACAGCCAGCAGCAATTCTTCCATCTCACGCATCTTCTGCCGTTCTGAATCGTTATGATGATCGTAGCCGAGCAAGTGCAAGATCCCATGGGTAAATAAGTATAAGATTTCACGCTTTACACTATGACCGAAATTGACGGCCTGGCTGGCCGCCCGTTCCAGAGAAATAACTACGTCTCCCAATAGCAACTCACCTTCTGCTCCAAATCCCTCATCATCCAGCAAAGGGAAAGAAAGCACATCGGTGGGAGAATCTACAGAACGCCACTGCTTGTTTAGGGCATGAATTGTCTCGTCAGCACAAAGCATGAGACTGACTTCCGCTTCCGCGGGCAAACTATGCCGCAAAAGAGCTGCCTCAGCCAGGCGCTCCAAATCGGCCAGCAATTCGGGAGGCAGAGCTTGTCCCTCTTCAATATTGAAACTAACCGCCATTTTTTCTGCCCCTTTCAATTTCCGCCTTCAGCTCCTTCTCCGGATATTCGATTCTGGTGTGATAAATACCCGAGAGGATTCTCACAAAGATGGCCGACACCTTATCCAATTCTCTTAAAGTAATATCGCAATTGCTTAATTGTCCGTCGTTCAATTTTTCCTTAACTATCTTGCGAACGACGCCTTCAACTTTACCTGAAATAGGTTTTGGCATAGACCTTGCGGCGGCTTCCACCGAATCAGCCAACAAGATAATGGCCGCCTCCTTGCTTTGCGGGAGCGGAGCTTCGTAGCGGAAATTGTCTTGGCATAACTGATTCTTGCTATCTTGACATTTTTCCGCTTGATGATAAAAGTAAGAGACAAGACTATTGCCGTGATGCTGAACAATAATATCCTGAATTATCTGCGGCAGTTTGTAACGGCGCGCCATTTCCAGGCCATCTTTAATATGAGAAGTAATAATCAGAGTGCTGAGGTTAGGAGAAATTTTTTCGTGAGGATTTTCACCCAACTGATTCTCAATAAAAAAGTAAGGCCTTTTTAATTTACCGATATCATGGTAGAAAGCTCCTACGCGCGCGAGCAGGGGATCGGCAGCCACCGCCTCGGCTGCCGCCTCCGCCAAGTTTGCCACCACCAAACTGTGGTGATAGGTGCCTGGCGCCGTCATCAGCAGCTTCTTTAAGAGTGGATGGTTTGGATTGGCTAATTCTAAGAGAGAAACTGCTGTAGTCAAACGAAAACCACTTTCCAGGTAAGGCAGCAAGCCGATAGCCATGACAGCGGAAAACAAGCCATTAGCAACGGCAGCCACGATCCCCAAGCTAAATTCCCTAAGCGAATAATACTCCATCCGCAGCGTCCCCATATACAAAAACAAGGCCAGCACCGTAACCATGTTTAGCGCTGAGACATAGAACCCTGTCCTTGTCAGGCTGGAGCGCCGGCTTACTTGCGAAGTGCTGTAAGCAGCTATCAGTCCGCCAAAAAGGGCTACCAGCATAAAGCGCAAATCATTGCCTGTAATCAGTGCCGTAAATACGGCAAAGATAACGCTCATCAGTACAGCAAGGCTGGAATTTAATAAGACCGCAATGAGAATAACACCCATTGCCACCGGCACGAGATAACCGGAAAAATAATTAGCGGCAATGGCAAATGTGAGCGTAATCAACACGGTCAATCCGAGCAGCGTCAGGCGTGACAAATCAGTATAAATAGTTGGCTGGAATATAAACAAGTAAACGCCTACGATAATAAACATGACAAGCAAAAGAAGTGCAAGCCCTAAAAACATAGAATATCCAATGGTATCCCGCAAAAGCCCCAGCGCTTCAAGCTGAGCCAAATGCCTCTCAGTCACTATTTCCCGCTCACTGACAATTTCAGTGCCCCTCAAAATGAGCACTTGCTTAACAGTCTGTCTGGCCGCTTCCCGCGCTTGGCTTGTGGCTTTGGCATTGTAAAACATGTTAGGCCGAATGACAGCATGAGACAAATGGCCAAGCGCACGTTTCTGGTCATGGGAAAATAAGAAAAAGCTAATTTCCTGCACAGCCTGCCGCCTGGCCGTCTCAAGCCCCTCCGGCTTTATGCCTTGCTGCAGCAGCACAGTCAAAACTTCCAGCAACTGTTCCTGCATCTCTTCTAAATCTGCGGGCCGAGACTCAATTAGTGCTGCAGCCTGCAGTTGATTCAAGCCTATTTCCGTTGCTGCCACCAGCTTTGCCTGCCGCTCATCCCCGTCAAGTCCCTGTTCGTTTCTTACTGTCCACACCGCCTTAAAAAATGCGGCCACCCGTTCCTGCGCACTGCTAAGTACAGTCGGGTCATAATCAAAGGATTCGGCCACCGCCTTTGCCGCTTCTTCCCGCAGCAGCTCCGTCGTATAGGTATCTACCGCATCCCATTCCGCCACAATCTTGCGCGGGCTAAGCCTGCCAACTTCCAGGTCAACCCTGGCAGCCACCATTGACAAATGGAGAACAAGCAGCAACAATACATAGAGAGTTGCCGCCAGTAACGCGCGCTGCCAGCGAGGGTTTGCCGCTATCAGCCGTTTTTTGGCCATCATCCACTGGAAAAACTCTTTTAAGCCCAAGCCTATTCACTCCTGATTCGACCCTGCTCATAGTCGGCATAGGCACGAATAATTTTCTGTACCAGCGGATGCCGGACGACATCTTGATCAGACAGATGGATAAATGAGATTCCCGGCACTCCGGACAAGATTTCCTCAATTTGTGCCAATCCGGAAAAACGGCCCCGCGGCAAGTCTATCTGCGTAACATCGCCTGTGACAATGGCTCTTGAAGCAAAACCGAGGCGCGTCAGAAACATCTTCATCTGCTCAGCCGTTGTGTTCTGCGCCTCATCCAAAATAATAAAGGCTTCATCCAGTGTCCGCCCGCGCATATAAGCCAGCGGCGCGATCTCAATAATCCCTTTCTCCATATATGCTTTATAAACTTCAGTCCCCAGAAGATCATGCAAAGCATCGTAGAGCGGCCGCAGATAAGGGTCCACTTTTTCCTGAAGATCACCGGGCAAAAAGCCTAAATTCTCTCCCGCTTCAACCGCCGGACGCGTCAGAATCAAGCGTTGCACCGTGCGCTCTTTTAAAGCTTTCACCGCCATAGTCATGGCCAAATATGTTTTCCCGGTACCGGCAGGCCCAATGCCAAAGACGATATCGTGCTTGCGAATTGCCTCAATATAGCCCTTCTGCCCTAGTGTCTTCGGTTTGATTTTCTTGCCCCGGGGAGTAATAAACACCATATCGCCAATCAGTGTGCGCAACTTGTCTGCTTGCCCTGTACGAATCAACTCAATGGCGTATTCCACATCCGGCAGATTGGGAACCTGCCCCTGCCTTAACAGCAACAGCAGCTCCTCAAATAACAGAGCGACATTCTCCACATCCTGCCTTTCGCCTTCCACCACAAGCAAATCACCCTGTGGAATCACTCTCACCTTGAAATAGCGATCCAGCAGAGTGATATGCTGATCAAACTTGCCTAATAGTAAACGGGTTTCCTCATTATTATCCACTGAGATGGTCTTGCGAAACTGCTCCATCTAACCTTTAATCGCCTCCCGGATCTTCATCTTCCGCAATATTCTCCCTGGTTTCCAAAACGTGGCGGACGCCGACATACCCAGCACGGCCCGGATCCAGGTTTGTTACTGCTACACTCTCGACAGCAACACCCGCCGGCAATTGGCTCTCTGCCAAAAAGCGGGCGCGTTCCGCCGCCAGTTCATGCGCCTGTTTTAGCGTCAGACTCTGCTTGCGGCGCTCAATTTCATAGCTTGATTCTGTTAGCAATTCGACAGGGAAAGGCAGAATCCCTCTAAAAATAGCTGACCTTACTGCTGACTGTTCATAATCTATATAAGGTGTCTGCTGCCTTCCTACTCTTAAAACCGGCTGTCCGTCAATAAGCAGCGTCCAGACGGTTACATACCGCCCAGTGGGGACACGTTCCGTCTCCACAAGAGCAGCTTCTCCGTAACCTTCATACCAGACTCGCGCCCAGACTTCACCGCGTGCCCGGACAGCAACAACTGGGGGAATAGTTGTGTCGCCTTGCTGCGCCTGTGGCCGCAAAGCGCCTTCGATTAAAACTTGCCCCTTGCTGACTGTATCACCGGGGGCGACACGTGCGACGCCCGAGATTACCAAAACATCATAAACCAGCCCGTCCTTGGCTGCCACAAGATGGCCCGGCCGCTCAAAAGCGACCGGTGACTTAATCTTTTCCTTCACCTCTATCACCATACGCGTACCGCGAATTTGCACGCCTACCCACGCCAGTTCCGGTTCGGCAATAATCAGTTGATGAGCCAGTTCGTCTTTATTCAGACGCCACTTGGGCAGACCGGGACGCGCACCCGCTTCAGCCGCCAGACGGCGGATGTGTTCCGACTCAAGCCTTTCATTTCCTTCGACACTGACAAACAAGACAAACGAAGAAAGAGTGTAGAGGGTAGCAACAAAAATAATCAGACCTGCTGCCAGACCGCGGCGGCGGAACAGACGGCTGATTATAAATGCGAGACCTGCTTTACGCTTAATCCGCAGACGGCAGCCGCTTCTCTTCGCCAAATGGCGCAAATCAAAAAAGCTGTCTACATCCGCATTCAGCACGGCATACTCCGGGCCATGGCGGATATTCCACAAAGGTATTCCCTCATGCATCGCAAGATTAATAAATTTTTCCGTTGCTCTTCCTTCTACAGAAAGCTCCAAATAGCCGGTAACTGCGTAGCGTATTTTCGGGATAGACACGTCTTTTCCTCCCTATCCACTGTTAAAACTCGTAGCGCACCGTGCTGATTGTGCCGTCAACGGCAATCTCTTCGCTGCCAAGATAGCGAATGACCAAGTCGGAACCGCTGATTATCACCTCTCCGCCGTTAACGGAAAGTCGGATTATATCTGAGCTGTATTCTATCACGCCGCGGTGGTTCTCCAGATAACACTGCAGATTGCCTACCACTGTCAGCCGCGGCAGGTTCAGCACAATTTCCCGCGGCAATTCAAGTAAATCAGCAAGATTTTGACGCCATTTCCCTGCACCTTTCCCGCTCACGCTCTCGCCTCCCTGTCTTTCAATAATATGCGCAAGATAGGCGGCGTATGAAAAAAGGCGCCCCGCGTTGAACGCGGGACGCCTTCCGAGGCTACCAATTATCTGTATTTCCACCGTTTCCTTGCGCGGGGCGAGCCAAATACTTCAGCATAGACAATCCCCTGCAAAACAGTCGCCGCCTGAGGGTGAAACAATTGCTCCTGATTAAGTGCTGTACCGTATTTCGTCACAGTTTCCGGTATTATTTTTTGCACAGGGAGCTGCCCTGACTCGGCAGTCCTTTCTTTTCTAGCTTCTTGCACAGTAAAGACTACTTGCGGGTATTCCGGCGGCAGATTTCCGCCCTGTAACGGCGAACGTGGCGGGCGGGGAAGGGGGGGGACGGGCAAACCTCCAGGCCTGCCGCCAGGTCTCTGCCCCGTTTTTTGCTTATTCTCGGCTAAAGAACGCAGTGCAGAAAAAATGATAAAGATAATAAAAATTATCAGATTTTCCATCAGTTAAACCCACCTCCTTGGCCTACTATATAGACGTTCCATCTTCTTTGCCACCCAATTTGCCGATAGCATCACGCATCTCCGTGTCTGCTTTAATGTTTTGCATATTATAGTAATCCATAATTCCTATATGACCTTCACGCAGAGCTTGCGAAAAGGCAAGCGGAACTTCCGCTTCCGCTTCCACCACTTTAGCGCGCATCTCCTGAACTCTGGCAAGCATTTCTTGCTCATGAGCCACAGCCATAGCCCGGCGCTCTTCTGCTTTGGCTTGAGCAATCCGCTTATCAGCTTCCGCCTGGTCTGTCTGCAACTGGGCGCCGATGTTTTTACCGACATCGACATCGGCAATATCAATGGAAAGGATTTCAAACGCTGTGCCGGAATCAAGCCCTTTGCCAAGCACCATCCGAGAAATACTGTCAGGATTTTCCAATACTACTTTGTGTGTTTCGGCTGAGCCGATCGTGGTGACAATCCCCTCACCCACCCGGGCAAGGATAGTTTCCTCACCGGCGCCGCCCACCAACCGCTCAATATTAGCGCGCACAGTAACCCGGGCTTTAGCCTTTACTTCAATGCCGTTTTTTGCCACGGCCACCACAATCGGCGTCTCGATTACCCGCGGGTTTACGCTAACCTGCACAGCCTGCAGCACATCACGTCCAGCCAAGTCAATGGCCGCAGCCCTTTCGAACCCTAAATCAATCCCTGCCCGCTGAGCGGCAATCAAAGCGTTTACCACTCGATCCACATTCCCGCCGGCAAGATGATGCCCCTCCAGATTGTTTACATTTAAATCCAAACCAGCTTTATTCGCTTTGATTAGCGGATTAACAATTTTTGATGGCGCTACTCGCCGCAGACGCATCCCTACCAAGGTAATAATGCTGATACGGACACCGGCGGCCAGAGCAGAAATCCACAGCCCAAGCGGGATAACACTTAGAAGTAAAGACATCCCAAAAACAATCAAACCAATAAGAATCAAAATTTCTACCATCGAATCAACCTCCACTCATTTTTTTCTCACGGACAACAACGCGTGTTCCTTCCACAGCAGTAACAATAACTGCAGCTTCCTGGGCTATAAACCCTCCTTCACTAACCACATCTGCCCGTTCACCGTTAATCACTGCCGTGCCCGAGGGGCGAAGCGGCGTCAGCGCCACACCCTCCTGTCCCAGCAAATATGTCATGTCGGCAGGGCCCACATACCCCTGCTCCCTTGTCTCGGAAAACTGCAACACCAACTGGGACCAGAGTCCTGTCCGTTTAAGAAAACGCAATGCTATAAGCAGAATCAACACTGAGAAAAGCACAGCCACAGCCAACATCCTTAACCCCTCTCCGGCAGTCGAAGCTGAAAGCACAACAGACGCGACAATAGCCGTGACGCCGGCAAGGCCGATAATCCCAAAATTGGGAAAAACAGCTTCAACCAGCAGCAAGACCACCCCGAGAATAAATAGGAAAATCACTTCCATACCGGCAAGCCCGGCAATAATATGACCGCCAAAAAAGAGCCCGAAGGCTATAAGGCTAATTAACCCAGCCACCCCGAATCCGGCAGCCATCACTTCAATCATCAACGCAGCCAGCCCAATGGTAACAAGCAATGTAGCCACGGCGGGATTAGTGATCATGCGGGCCAATCTTTCAGCCGGGCTCTGCTCCGCCAGTATTACTGCCGCGTCTTTATAGCCCAAGTGAGCCAATAAATCTGCGCGAGCAGCAAAAATCCCATCGGTAAAACCAATTTTCTCCGCCTCGGCGGAAGTAAGTGTCAACAGTTCGCCGGCGGCAACAAGCCCCTCAATCTCAATCTCCCGGCGAACCATGGCCGCCGCTACCTGCGGATCCTTACCCTGCCGCTCAGCGACAGTGCGCATTTGGCTCTCCCAGTAGGACAGCTCTTTTTCATCGACTGTTTCCCCGGTAAGACTGCGCAGCTCGGCAGCACCGATACTGCTGCCGGGCGCCATATATAGTGCCTGGCAGGCAAGCGCCAAAAATGCGCCAGCTGAAATCGCGCTATAGCGAACATAGGCATAAATCGGGACGGGGGAATCAAAAATCAAATCACGGATATCCGAAGCTGAGTCAACCCTGCCGCCCGGTGTATTCAGCTCTAAAATAATTATTTGTGCTCCGGCGCGCTCAGCATCCTGAAATGAACGCTCAAGAAAGCGATGCAGACCCGGTTCAACAGGGCCGGTCAGCGGAATAACATAGACAACTTGCTCGGCGGGGACAGCAACGCCCGGCACCGCCCAAGCAGGCAATCCGGATAAAAGAACGATCAAGCTTAGTACTAAAAATTTTTTCAATAGTGATCCCTCCATGCCGATGAAACCCGACTTAATTATACCTTATCGGAGCATAAAAGAAAACCATCCAAAGTGCGGCCGAAAAACAGTCTTTATCTTACTAAAAGAGCCACCCTTCATCCAGGGCAGCCCTTATTGTCTGCTTAACCAAACCGTTTTTTGTTATTATTCTTACGGGCAGCCTCTGATTTTTTCTTCCTCTTTACACTAGGCTTTTCATAATGCTCACGCTTTCTGACCTCGGCCAGAATGCCTGTTTTCGCGCATTGTTTTTTAAAACGACGAATCGCGCTGTCCAGCGTTTCGTTTTTACCAACCTTGATTTGCGTCAACTGCTTTCCCTCCCCTCAATACCAACCTGCACGACGACTTGCCGGGATGCAAGAGAGAATACCTATTTCTAAAATGCTTTTTTGATTATATCGTTTCCGTATCTTTCTGTCAACCACGACGGCCAGCTTTAGGGGACAAACTTTTTCCCGGAAAGAATATGGAAGTGGAGGTGGTAAACCAGTTGACCGGCCAAAGGGGGTCTCAAAAGCAGCTTCGAAACGGAAGTTGCAACCGAGCTAAGCGCGGGTCTTTGACAGTTGAATAAGGAACACCTCTCCTAAAAGCCTTTAAACACGGCTTTTTTTTGTGCAAAAATGTCAATTTTTCACCTTTACCTATTGAGTATTATTGAGTATTATGTTATAATATA
>Ga0208491_10098_pt1 | contig 25441 bp, 26 predicted proteins | sample SubbioCSW11_NovA_FD_184819 | JGI IMG/M metagenome (GOLD analysis project Ga0208491, IMG submission 184819) | Serpentinite rock and fluid subsurface biosphere microbial communities from McLaughlin Reserve, California, USA - CR11_CSW11_NovA (SPAdes) | ecosystem: Environmental > Terrestrial > Deep...
CTCGCCGGGCTTCATGTTTCGGCAAAGAGCCCGAGTTGCTTTGTTCTCGATATTTCGGTGGTGTGTGGCAAGAGGTCCGTGATGAATGCGGCTGGTACATTGCTAAGCTCGCGCGGCTCTAGTTTGTGCAACCCCCCTCCATAGACGCGGCCCTCGCCAAGTAGAACCTCAGGAGGCAACTCATTCAGTGCACTCCAGACCTTGCGCAGAAGATTTGGGTCCCGATCCATTTCACGAGCCATCAGCGGTGTCGGGTACAGCGCCAAGTACACGTTCGCCACCGTGGCGTGCGAGCCGTTGAGGATGAATCGAAAAGGCCTGCCGCTCTTGGCGTCGCCGCGTCCAAGATACGTGCAGACCATTGGTGCGGGTGGCCGGTCCTCCTGCCCGTACCAGAGACTTCGATGTGTACAGAGATACCGTTCCGGTAAGCCCTTTGCCTTCCCCTCCTCCAAATAGGCGGCGAGGGCTGGGTAGCGCCTATGGATTTCCTCCTCGGGAAGTTTCGTGTCGAGCAGAAAGAGCCGGTGGTCGATGTCGGGAGAGCCGTCTTTTCGGGCCTTTACTTCATCTTGCGCCAGGTGCCGTGGACTTGGAAGGATCGGTGTGAACACTTCCATGGGCAGGCCGCGTGCAGCGATCTCCTTCTCAGGGAGAATGAAGAAATTGTTGTCGCCCGTGGCGATACCACGCTTGACTCTGAAGTAGTCCGAGAGCGTCGGGATGTCCGAGCGGCTACGCACATCGGCAAGGGGGAAGCGGGTCCACTTTGGTTCGCGCGCAAGAGCGCGGGCTGGGATGAAGCGGGTGATTCTCGGCTCGAAGAGTGTGCCGCCGAAGGTGAATTTCACTTCGTGGTCGGCAGGGGGGCGCTCATTTCGAAACCAGACGATGGCCGAGGAGACGAGGGCGTCGGCGAACTGTACATCGGTCGGATCGAAGCGGTGGATGTGCAGGAGCGTCACTCGGTCGAGGAGATACCGCTTCACCGCTTGGCCGTAGTTCACGTCCATGAACTCGCTCGGGATGAGCCAACCGGCAACACCGCCCTCAGCCATCCAGGCGTGAGTCAACCCCAGGAAGTGGCAATAAAGACCTGCGAGGCCGCTGATTTTCATACCGCTGGCCTGCTGCGTGCGGGCCTGCAGGCGCGTCTTGTCGCCGTTGTGCAGGTGGTGATGACGCACGTAAGGTGGATTGCAGATAAGCACGTTGATACGAGGCATTGGCTCTTCGTCCGTGAAGTCGGCGAGTGTCAGCACCAGGCCCGTGCCCTTCCAAAGTTTCCTCGCCGGTTCGCCGTAGTGAGAATCGATCTCGAAACCGAGCGCTTCGGCAATGCGTTCTTTTGGAACAACTCTTAGAAGAGCCGAGTAGAACGAACCTGTACCGAAGGCAGGGTCGAGGAATTGGACCTTCACGGCCGGAGGCAGAAGGGCCACGGCGTAGCGCACGATATCCTCGGCGAGGCCCGAGGGGGTGGCGAACTGGCCGAGGCGGTTACGCTCGACTTGGGACTTCTCCGCATCAAGAGAAGCCTGTAGGGTGAGGCGCACCTGCTCTTTGGCTGCGATGATGCCGGACATGTTCAGAGTCCGAATCTCGTGAGGTCGTCGATGCGGTGCTCCCAAACCCAGTCAATGCCTTCGGCGGCCTCGTATCCCAGATACCCGCTGTCGAAGTATCCGCAGAGGAACAGGTTGAACTGCACCTTCTTTCCGTACGTGCTCCGAAGCTGAGTCATCTTCACAGCCTCTTCTTTGCGGCGTTTGTTGGTGTTTGCGAAATCACCAGCAGACTTCGCCTCGAAGAACACCGGGAAGCCGCTTTTCTTGGCCGTCCTGGGGTTAATGGCGGCATCGATGGGGATGTTGACGGACTTGGCGCCACCTTCGAGTTTCACCGGTACGTTCATTCGGAAGCTGAATGTTCCGGGTGGCATGGCGTCGAACTTTACCCCGTCGCCAGTCATGAGTTGTTTATAGCCACGCGCCTCAAGCCAGTTCTTGATAGCCGCGAGCTGCCGCTGCTCCTGAGCGTTGCGGATGATGGGGTTGGCGACCGCACCGCAGAGCCGGTCCGCGACGATAGTGGCGGCTCTGTGGATTTCGGGCTCGGTCGCCGGTTGGCTCTTGCGCGAGAGCCAGACAAAAATGTCGGGGTCGGCCATCTTCTCGATGATTGCGGCGATGCGGGCGAGTTCCTTGTCGGTCGCCGCTTGCGTCATGCGCGCGGGGAGCTTCTTCTCGATCTCCATGCACTTTACGAGCGTACTCGATACGCCCGCGAGACCGATGAGGCGATCAACCGCGAGAGGCGGGCAGGTCGACATGCGGAGCGTCGGAAGGATCTCCGGATGCTGTCGCATTATCGCGGGCTGTATGTTTGCGAGGTTACCGGTCGAACGCAGGGTTGATTCGACGTCCTTGGTAGTCTGAACACGCGTTTCGCGGAAGGCCTTCGGCGCGAACCTCATGAACCAGTCGTTGTACATGTCGACTGACGCCGCGACGTCGGCCTTCCATCTGCCCGGCTTGTCTCGATTGACTGCCATGCGCTGTGCGGTCTCCAGTTAGCACACCGGCCGCTCAGCACCAGCGACGGCGTGTAGCGCCGTTCGCTACCTGCTGTTGTCCGGCGGCACGCGCCTCGGCACGAGTCTACAGGAGCCGCGACAGCCAGTGCATGATGTTGAGTGTCAACACGCCGATGGATGGATTTTCTCTTTTCGCGATTCCCGCCGCCGATCAGCGCTCGTCGCGCGCGGGTTCGGCACCCTGGCAGGGCATGCGGCCGTCGGCGCCGGTGATCCGCGCCGCGTCCAGCGACACCAGCTCGCGGTCGCCTTCGATGCTCAGGCGGTCACCGACGCGGATGTAAAGCGGCGTGGCGTCGCCACAGACCGCCCAAGTGTCGACGCGCACCGAGTCGTTGCCGACTTTGAGGCTCAGGCCGTCTTCCCAGACCCGCTCGACGGTGCCTTCGACGGTGGTCCAATCGGCCAGGGCAAGGCCGGGGGCGGTGGCGAGCAGGAGAACGAGGGCAAGGCGCATGGGGTGGGGCCGGTAGGGTGTGCCCCGAACCTTAGCGCAGAAGCCCCGAAATCGGCTGAACCGGGGAGGCTGGCGGTCGCGTCTCGCCGGGGGCCAGCACCAGGTAGCCGCGGGCGCGCAGGGCATCCTGCGCCAGCCCACGGAAATCGGTGTGAGGCTTTCATTCCTGATCCCGGTGCAGGCGGTAGTCGGTCGTGCGCGGCACCCGTACCGCCGCCACGTATTCGGCCGAGCCGCCGGGAAACAGGGCGACGATGCGGCCGTTGGTGGCGCGGTACCAGCTCTGGCACTGGCTCCAGACCGAACCGGCAAGCCGCGCCTGCAGCGCCGCGTTGTGCGCGGCCATGGCCTCGGCTTCGACTTCGATGGCGCGTGCTCCGGCGGCCTCGGTGCGGGCCATGCAGGCCAGGATGTGCTCGACCGCCGCCTCGATGAAGGGCAGGGTGCTGGTGTGGCCGGTGGCGGTGTTCGGCCCGAGCAGCAGGAACAGGTTGGGAAAGCCGGCCACGCTGATGCCGTGATGGGCCTGAGCGCCATCGGCCCAGGCGGCATCGAGGCTCCGCCCATCGCGGCCCCGGATCGAGATCGCGGAAAGCGGCCGGCCGGTGTCGAAGCCGGTGGCGCAGACCAGCACATCGAGGGCGTGTTCGCGGCCGTCGGCAAGGCGCAGGCCGCCGGCTTGGACGGCGGCGATCGGCGTGGTCTCCAGACGCACGTTCGGCCGTGCCAGCGCCGGGTAGTAGTTGTTGGAAAAGATCAGGCGCTTGCAGCCGAGCGGGTACTGCGGTGCCAGCGCGGCCCGCAGCACCGGATCGCGCACCTGCCAATGGCGCAGACCGTGCGCCAGCGCCAGCAGCAGGTAGCGCACCGGATGGCCGGCATCGAAACCCTTGCGCACCTGTTCGAGCAGCCCGATCCAGCCCTGCCGTGCCAAGCCTGCCCAGAGCGGCCGACGGGCCAGCCAGCGGTCGGCGGTGCGGTAGCGGCGGTCCAGTCGTGGCAGCACCCAGTTGGCGCTGCGCTGGAACACCGTCAAGGAGGCGGCGCGTTCGGCCAGGGGCGGGATCAGTTGCGCGGCACTGGAGGCGGTACCGATCACACCGACCCGCCGGCCCTCGATCGGCACCGTCTCGTCCCAGCGCGCCGAATGCAGGCGCGGTCCGGCGAAGCTGTCGAGTCCGGGGAACTCGGGCCAGCGCGGCGGACTGAGCGGCCCGGTGCTGCAGACGAACCAGCGTGCGCGCAGCACGGCCCCGGCGGCGGTGTGCAGCCGCCATTCGGCGGCCACAGTGTCCCAGTGCGCCGCGACCAAGGTCTGGCCGAAACGCAGGTGCGGGAGCAGGCCCTCGCGTTCCGCCAGGGCTTGCTGGTAGCGCTGGATCTCGGCGGCGGTGGCGAAGCGCCGCGACCAGTCGGGGTTCGGCGCGAAGGAAAAAGCGTAGGCCGGGGCCGGCACATCGACTTGGGCGCCGGGGTAGCGGGTGTCCCACCAGGTGCCGCCGAGGCCGGCCTGTTTTTCGAGGATGAGGAAGTCGTCGATGCCGCTGCGCTTCAGGCGCACGCCCATGCACAGGCCGGACATGCCGGCACCGAGCACGACAAGGCGATGCCGGGATTCGCGGGGAAGCTCCATGCCCACCGATTTACACTGCGCGCCGGTTCCGCGCCAATATGGCCCCATGCCCGCCGTCATCGATCTGGTCGGTTTCGACGCCGACGACACCCTCTGGCACAGCGAGACCTGGTTCCAGGCCGCGCATGTCGAGTTCGAACGCATCCTGGGCGGCTACCTCGACCTCGCCGACGCCGACCTGCACGAACGTCTGCTGGCCACCGAGCGCGCGAACATCAGGCTTTTCGGCTACGGCGCCAAGGGCATGACGTTGTCGATGATCGAGACCGCCATCGCGCTCACCGCCGAGCGCATCAGTGCCGCCGACCTGCACCGCATCGTGGCCCTGGGCAAGGCCATCCTGCAGCACCCGGTCGAGCTGCTGCCCGGCGTGCGTGTCGCCGTCGAGGCGGTGGCGGCGACGCACCGCGTGGTGCTGATCACCAAGGGCGATCTGTTCCACCAGGAGCGCAAGGTTGCCGAGTCGGGGCTGGCCGACCTGTTCCAGCGCATCGAGATCGTCAGCGAGAAGGACGAGCGCAGTTACGCCCGCCTGCTGGCCGAGTTCGGCACCGCGCCGGCAGGCTTTGCGATGGTCGGCAATTCGCAGAAATCCGACATCGCGCCGGTGCTGGCGCTGGGCGGCTGGGGCATCCATGTGCCCTATCCGCTCATCTGGGCCTTGGAGCAGGCCGAGATCGATCCGGCGCACCCGCGCTTCGCCTCGGTGGCGCGCCTTGACGCGGTGCCGGCGGTGCTGGCGGACTGGAGCTGAGCCGTGCCTGCTGTTCGTTTCGCCCTGTTCGCCTCGATCGCCCTGCTGCTGGCGCCCACGGCTTCTGCCCTGCGGGTCGAGCCCTTGGCCTGGACCCCCGGCAAGGGCAGCGCCCAACCTTCCGTGACGGCGCTGCCCGAGGGCGACTTCCTGCTCAACTGGCAGCAGCGCGAGGGCGAGTACGCCCGGCTGCGGGTGGCGCGCCTCGCCGCCGATGCCGACGTGCCCGAAATGCGCGCCGACCTCGCCCACGGCCGCGATTGGTTCCTCAATTGGGCGGATTTCCCGAGCCTCGCCGTGCTCGACAACGGTGACTGGGTCGGATTCACCCTGCGCCGCTCGGCGCGTTCGCCCGGGGCCACCGACATCCATCTGCAGCGCTCCACCGACGGCGGGGCCAGCTGGTCGGCGCCAGTCCGCGTCGATGCCCGCGAGCCGGCCGGGCAGCGTGGCTTCGCCGCCCTGCTGGCCGATGGCGAGGACCGTGCCTTGCTGGTCTGGCTCGATGCCGGCGCGCTGCCCGGGCAGGAGGCGCCGCACGGTGAAGCGCACGGGCACGATCACCACGGCCACGACCACGGCAGTGCCATGCGCCTGCGCGCTGCCGTGTTCGGCCGCGACGGCCAGCCGCGTGAGCTGGCCGAGCTCGATGCCGACACCTGCTCCTGCTGCCCGACCGACCTCGTCCGCCACGGTGGCGAGGTGCTGGCGGTCTACCGCGACCATGCCCAGGGCATCCGCGACATCGCTTTCGTGCGGCGCAATCACGAAGGCCGCTGGCAGACTCCGCAGCCGGTTCATGTCGATGGTTGGCGGATGCCCGGTTGTCCGGTCAATGGCCCGGCGGCGGCGGTCAACGGCGAGCGTCTGGCGGTGGCCTGGTCGACCATGGCCAACGGCCCGATGCAGGTGAAGCTGGCCCTGCGCCCGGCACCGGGCGCCGACTTTGCCGTCCCGCTGCTGCTCGACAGCGGCGCGGCCGTACTGGGCCGGGTCGATGTCGCCCCTTGGCGGGAGGGCGGCTTCCTGGTCGGCCAGCACGAAGTGACCCGGCTACCGCCCGGCCGGCAACTCGGTCAGCCTCGGTTGGCCGCCTCCGGCGACACCGCCCTGTTGGTCTGGACCGAGCCCGGCAGCGGCGGCACGCGGGTGCGGCTGGCACGCCTTCAGAACCGCGAGCAGGACCAGCCCAGCATCCGGCCATCGCGGTAGGGCATGAGCCCGTGGAAAGGCCGGCGGTCGCCGTCGAACACCAGCGGCAGGAAATGGCGGTCGCCCTCCCACATCGGCAACTCCATCAGCCGCGTCAGCGGCACCCAGGCCAGTTCGCCCTCGGCGTTGGCCGGTGGCGGTTCGCCCTCGAAGGCGGTGATCAGGAACACGAAACCCAGCCAGTCCTCGCCCTGCTTGCCAAAGCCGGGCCAGCTGACCGTGCCGCGCAGTTCCATCGCCGTCACCGTGAGGCCGGCTTCCTCGCGGATCTCGCGGACCATGCCGGCGGCGACGTCCTCGTCGGCCTCCAGCTTGCCGCCGAGGCCGTTGTACTTGCCGAGGTGCTGGTCCTCGGGCCGCGCGTTGCGGTGCACCATCAGCACCTGGCGGCCGTCGGGCGAGAGCACGTAGCCGAGCGTGCCGATGATCGGGGTGTAGGGCATGGCGTTCTCCGTGGGCGGCACATTATCGCCGAGCCCGATGCCGGTCCCCGCGCCTCGTCCGGGTGCAGCCGGTGTGAGGGGCCTTGATCAACCGCAAGCAGGCCGCTCCGACAGCGGCGACAATGGCGGCCAGCCTGCCCTGGAGCCGCCGCGTGCACCCCGCCGATACGACCCACGACCCCTTGTACGCCGAAGCCCTGGCCACCTTCCAGGCCCTGCTCGAGGAGGCCGGCGCGGCCGGCGAGCCCGACCCCACGGCGATGAGCCTGGCCACCGCCGACGCTGAAGGCCGGCCCTCGGTGCGCGCGGTCCTGCTCAAGCAGGTCGATGCCCGCGGTTTCGTGTTCTACACCAACTTCGATTCGCGCAAGGGCCGGCAGCTCGCCGCCAATCCGCAGGCCGCCCTGCTGTTCCTCTGGAAGATGCTGCGCCAGCAGGTGCAGGTGCGGGTCGAGGGCGTGGTCGAGCCGGTCAGCGCGGCCGAGGCCGATGCCTACTTCGAGAGCCGTCACCGCGAGAGCCAGATCGGTGCCTGGGCCTCCCTGCAGTCGCAGACCCTCGACGCGCGCGAGACCTTCGAGGCGCGGATCGAGGCCTACCGCGCCAAGTTCGAGGGCGGCCCGGTGCCACGTCCACCGCACTGGTCGGGCTTCCGGGTGCGGCCGGAGATGATCGAATTCTGGTACGGGGCCGGCTTCCGCCTGCACGAGCGCCAGCGTTACGCCCGCATCGACGGCCAGTGGAGCCGACGGATGCTCTACCCCTGAACCGGCGCCACCGCCGCCGCTTCAATCGCGGTCGGTGAGCAGGGCGCGCAATTCGGCGCGGCCGGCCTCGTCCAGCTGCGGTTGCGCCTTCAACCAGTCGAGCCGCTGGTGGATCGCCTGCCGGCGCAATTGCCGCAGTGCGCCGCGAAAGTCGGCGGCCAGCGCGGCCGCGTCGCCGTGCAGCGCCAGGGTGGCCAGCTTGCGCAGGGCCTCGGCCTGCGGGTGCCCGGCGAAGGCCTCCAGCAGCGCCCCGGTGTTGGGTGGTCGGCGCTCGCCGATGGCCCGCAGCAGCTCCACCAGCAGGGGCACACCGGGCTGCTCCAGGGTTTCGATCCAGGGCAGGGCCGGGCCGGCCTCGTCGGCGAGATCGGGCTGCGCCAGCAGCAGGGCGATGGCGGTGCGCACCAGGCTGCGGCGCGGCTCGCCTCCGCTTGGGCGCGGCGCCGAGAGGCCGCGCCGGCGCGGCCCTTCGACCAGGTAACCGTCCGGCACCCGGCCCTTGGCCAGGGCGTAGGCGTCCTGCTGCACGCGCTCGCCGAGTTGCACCAGTTCGCGGGTGTAGTCGCCGAGCCGGGCGCTGGCATGGAAGCCGACCGCCGTGCGTTGCACCCGCAAGGCCTCCATGCGGTCGCGGAATTCGCCCTCGGGCAGGCGTTCGATCAGGGCCTTGGCGCGTTCGGCGAGCCGGGCCTTGCCGTCGGCGCTGCCCAGGTCGCTGTCCTCGGCCAGTTGGCGGAACAGGAACTCGCTGAGCGGCAGGGCCTCGCCCAGCGCGGCCTCGAAACCGGTGCCGCCGTGCGCCCGGACCAGGCTGTCGGGGTCCTCGCCCTCGGGCAGGAACAAAAAGAAAGCCTGGCGGCCATCGCCCATGCGCGGCAGCACCGATTCCAGTGCCTTCCAGGCGGCGCGCCGGCCGGCGGCATCGCCGTCGAAGCAGAAGTAGACGTCGGCGCTGTTGCGGAACAGCAGCTCGGCATGCTCGGGCGTGGTGGCGGTGCCGAGCGTGGCCACGGCCTGGGTGATGCCGGACTGCCACAGCGAGACCACGTCCATGTAGCCCTCGACCACGATCAGCCGCGACAGCTTGCTGTGCGCCTGGCGGGCGTGCCAGAGGCCGTAGAGCTCGCGACCCTTGTGGAACAGCGCGGTCTCCGGCGAGTTGAGGTACTTCGGGCCCTCGTCCTTGCCGATGACACGGCCGCCGAAGGCGATCACCCGGCCACGGCGGTCGTGGATCGGGAACATCACCCGGCCGCGGAACTTGTCGTAGCTGCGGCCGCTGTCGTTCGTCGAGAGCAGACCGGCTTTGTCGAGCAGCTCGATGCGGCGGGGATCGCCGCGGCCCAGGGCATCGAGCAGGCCGCTCCAGCCCTCGGGCGCCCAGCCGATGCCGAAGGTCTCGCCGGTGGCGGCGTCGAGCCCGCGCCGTTCAAGGTAGGCGCGGGCGGTGGTGTTGCCGGCCAGTTCACGGCGGAAGAACTGTTGCGCCGCCTCGAGCACGGCGTAGAGCTCCTGGCCCTCGCGCAGCGGCTCGGGGCCGCCGGTTTCGCGAGGCACCTCGAGGCCGAGGCGCTTGGCCAGATCCTCGACGGCATCGACGAAATCGAGGCGGTCGTACTCCATCAGGAAGCGGATCGCCGTGCCGTGCGCGCCGCAGCCGAAGCAGTGGTAGAACTGCTTGCTCGGGCTGACGTAGAACGAGGGCGTGCGTTCGTCGTGGAAGGGGCAGCAGGCGGTGTATTCCCGGCCCTTGCGTTTGAGCGGCAGCCGGCTGCCGACCAGCTCGACGATGTCGGTGCGAGCCAGCAGTTCGTCGATGAAGCGGTCGGGGATGCGGCCCATTCGGCTCAAGCTTACGGCCGCTGCCGGTCAGCCGGCGAGCACGGCCTTCAGGCGCTGCGAGACGAGGCCCATGTCGGCGCGGCCGGCAAGACGCGGCTTGAGCAGGGCCATGACCTTGCCGATCGCGGCCGGACCGCTGCCGGCCCCGGCTTCGGCGACCGCGGCCTGGATCGCGGCCTCGATCTCGGCCACGGAGAGCTGGGCCGGCAGGTAGGCCTGGATGATGGCCATTTCGGCTTTCTCGATGCCAGCGAGGTCGGCGCGGGCGGCGGCCTCGTACTGCGCGACCGAATCCTTGCGCTGCTTGAGCATTTTCTCCAGCACGGCCAGCACGGCGGCGTCGTCGAGCGTGATGCGCTCGTCCACCTCACGCTGCTTGATGGCGGCCTGGATGAGCCTGATGACGCCCAAGCGATCCTTCTCGCCGGCCTTCATCGCGGTTTTCATGTCGTCGGTGAGCTGCTGCTTGAGGGACATGGCGGGTTCTCGCTGGCTGCGGTGGGGAGGGCGGGCGCGGGATGCGCCACAAAAAAAGCCGGCAACGCCTTCAGGCGGGCCGGCTTCTTGCGGCAAGCGCCGCGCTCAGTAGAGGCGCTGGCGCTTGGTGACGTCGCGCGAGGAGCGGCGGAGCTGGCGCTTCACGGCGGCCGCGGCCTTGCGCTTGCGCTCCTGGGTCGGCTTCTCGTAGAACTCGCGCTTGCGCGTCTCGGCAAGAACGCCGGCCTTCTCGCAGGTGCGCTTGAAGCGGCGCAGAGCGAACTCGAACGGCTCGTTCTCGCGGACTTTGACGTTGGGCATAGGGCTTCTCGGATCGACAAAAATACCCGGTGCTCCGGGTGAGCCGCGTATGATACGCGGGCTTTCCGGGGCCGTGCAAGTCGCCCCCGGGCCTCGTTCAGCACGGGCTCCCATGATCGTCCTCGGCCTCGAAACCTCCTGCGATGAAACCGGCGTGGCGGTCTACGACACCGCCCGCGGGCTGCGCGCCCATGCGCTCTACAGCCAGATCGCCCTGCACGCCGAGTACGGCGGCGTGGTGCCGGAGCTCGCCAGCCGCGATCACGTCCGCAAGCTGCTGCCGCTGATCCGCCAGACCTTGGCCGAGGCGGGGCTGGTGCCGCGTGATCTCGACGGCGTGGCCTACACCGCCGGCCCCGGCCTGATCGGTGCCCTGCTGGTCGGCGCGGCCACCGGCCGGGCCCTGGCCTGGGCGCTGGACCGGCCCAGCATCGGTGTCCACCACATGGAAGGCCACCTGCTCTCGCCCCTGCTGGAGCCGGGCGCCGCGCCGCCGCCCTTTGTCTGCCTGCTGGTCTCGGGCGGGCACACGCAACTGGTGGCGGTCGAGGGCATCGGCCGCTACACCCTGCTCGGCGAGACGCTCGACGATGCCGCCGGCGAGGCCTTCGACAAGACCGCCAAGATGCTGGGCCTGCCCTACCCGGGCGGGCCGCAGCTGGCTGCGCTCGCACTGGCCGGTCGCGCCAGCGCCGAGGCCGCGGGGCGGCGGGAGAGCCGCTTCACGTTCGCCCGGCCGATGACCGACCGTCCCGGCCTCGATTTCAGCTTCAGCGGCCTGAAGACCCAGGTGCTGCTGGCTTGGAAGGCGAGCGACCAGAGCGAGCTCACCAAGGCCGACCTGGCGTTGGGCTTCGAGGACGCGGTGACCGAGACCCTGGCGCTGAAGTGCGAGCGGGCGCTCCGAGAGACCGGCATGAAGGCACTGGTCGTCGCCGGAGGGGTCGGCGCGAACCGCCAGCTCCGGGCACGGCTGGCGGCGCTGGCTTCGCGGCGCCGGGTCTCGGTGAGCTTCCCCCGTCTCGAGTTCTGCACCGACAACGGCGCGATGATCGCTTTCGCCGGCGCGACCCGGCTGGCCGCCGGGCAGCGCGACCTCGAGTTCCGCGTGCAGCCGCGCTGGGACATGGCCACGCTCGACCCTGTCGCCGCCTTGCCGGCGCCGCTGGCAGGCTGAGCACCTTCGAACAGGGCCCGGCAACGGGTCGATGCGGCCTGAAGGGCCGCCACAGCCACAAGGACCGGGGATGGACAAGGTATTCATCGAGGCGCTCGAAATCGAGTGCGTGATCGGCATCTACGACTGGGAGCGGCGCATCCGGCAGCCCATCGTGCTCGACATCGAGATGGGCTTTGACAACCGCCGGCCGGCGGCCAGCGACGCTATCGAGGACACGCTCGATTACAAAGCAGTCAGCAAACGCTTGATCGAGTTCGTCGCGGCATCCGATTTCGGTCTGGTCGAGACCCTGGCCGAGCGCTGCGCCGCGATCATCACCGAGGAGTTCCAGGTGCCCTGGGTCAGCCTGAAGCTCTCGAAACCCGGCGCGGTGCGCGGTGCGCGGGCGGTGGGCATCCGGATCGAGCGCACACGGGGCACGCCGTGAGCGCGGCAGCATCGCCGGGCCTGGCTGGCGTCGATGGCGTGGAACTGCGCGGCCCCGGCCTTGCCCTGCTCAGCCTGGGCAGTAACGAAGCGCCGGAGCGGCACCTGCGCGCCGCCATCGCCGAGTTGCGCGCACGTTTCGGCGCGGTGGCGGTGTCGCCGGTCTACCGCACGCCGGCGGTTGGCTTTGCGGGCCCGGATTTCCTGAACTGTGCCGCGGCGATCCACAGCGAGCTCGCGCCAGCGGCCCTGAACGACTGGCTGCATGCCCTCGAAGACCGCCACGGCCGACGCCGCGATGTGCCGCGTTTTTCGAGCCGGACACTGGATGTCGATATCGTTTATTTCGATGGCCTGGTGATGCGCGGCGAGGGCCATCTCGAATTGCCGCGCCCCGAGCTGAAACACGCCTTCGTTCTGAAGCCCCTGGCCGATCTCGCGCCCGGCTTCGTCGATCCGGTGCAGGGCCGAACGCTTGCGGCGCTGTGGGCAGCGCATCCAGAGGCTGCCAAGCCACCAGCGACCGAGGCCCTCGACCTGGCCTGAGCGCGGCCGCTCAGAGGTTCAGCAGCCGGCCACCGTCCACGGCGAGCACCTGGCCGGTCGTGTAGCGGGCGTCCTGCAGCAGCCAGCGCACCGCTTCGGCGATGTCCTCTGGCGCGCCGACCCGCTGCAGGGCGGTCTTGGCCAGCATGGCCTGCTTGGCCGCCTCGGATTTGCCGGCCTCGGGCCAGAGGATGGCGCCGGGCGCGATGCCGTTGACCCGCACCTCGGGGCCCAGTTCGAGGGCCAGCGATTTCACCAGCATCGCGTTCGCCGCCTTCGCCATGCAGTAGAGCGTGTGCCCGCGAAGGGGACGCTCGGCATAGACATCGACAAGATTGACGATGCCGCCACCCCGGGCGCGCAGTTCGGCTGCGGCGGCCTGGGCGAGGAAGAACGGGCCTTTGGCGTTGCTGTCGAACAGGGCGTTCCAGTCGGCTTCGCTGGCCTGGCCGATCGGTGTGGGATGGAAGGCCGAGGCATTGTTCACCAGCGCGTCGAGCCGGCCGAAACGCGCGATCGCCGCATCGACAAGACCGGGCAGGACGGCGATGTCGCCCAGTTCGGCCTGAACCACGAGGGCGCTGCCGGGGCGGATCGCCTCGAGCTCTGCGGCCAGTGCCGCGGCTTCGGCGGGTGAGGCACGGTGGTGCAGCACGAGGTCGTGACCCGAGGCGTGCAGCCTGCGGGCGATGGCGGCCCCGACCCGCCGGGCGGCACCGGTGACAAGGGCGACGGGAGCGGCCGGGGCGGTTGGGTTCGGCATGTGGAAGGCGGGCGGGGCGAAGGTCCGTCATCATCACCCGTCCCGTGGCTCCGGCGTGCATCGGCCATGCGAAAGCCTGCCGGGCGCTATCCTAGCTGCCGGTTTTGCATGGGTCTTCGATGAGCACTTTCGGCCTGCCCGAGCCGGGCACCGCCGCACGCGAGCACAGCGCGCGCCTGGTCGATGTCTTGCAGGCGGCGATCCGCCACGAGCGCGGCGCCATCCCCTTTGCGCGTTTCATGGAGCTGGCGTTGTACGCGCCGGGCCTCGGCTACTACAGCGCCGGTGCCATGAAGTTCGGCGAGGCCGGTGATTTCATCACCGCCCCCGAGTTAGGACCGGTGTTCGCCGAATGCGTCTGCGAGGCGGTGGCGCCGGTGCTGCGCGGGCTATCGCGGCCGGGGTTTCTCGAACTCGGCGGCGGCAGTGGCGCCTTCGCACTGGCCTTTCTGCGCCACGCCGAGCGGCTGGCCGTACTGCCCGAGCGCTACGCCATCCTCGAGCCCAGCGCCGACCTGCGCCAGCGCCAGCAGCAAGCCCTGCGCGAGCAACTGCCGCCGGCGCTGTTCGCCCGCTGCGACTGGCTGGATGGGCCGCCCGAAGGCGCATGGAACGGTGTGCTGTTCGCCAACGAGGTGCTTGATGCACTGCCGACCACCCGCTTCGCCATCCATCAGGGCGAGGTCTACGAGGAGTTCGTCAGCCTCGATGCGGCGGGTGAATTCATGCGCGTCGACCAGCCGGCCGATACGCTGGTGCGCGCGGCCGTGCGCCACGTTGAACGCTCGCTGGGCGCGCCGCTGCCCGAGGGCTACCGCTCCGAGCTGCTGCCGCAATTGCCCTACTGGGTGCAGGCGATCGGCGGCCTGCTGGAACAGGGCGCGATGCTGTTCGTCGACTACGGTTACCCGCGCCGCGAGTTCTACCTGCCCGAGCGCGACGACGGCACGCTCGTCTGCCACTACCGGCATCGCGCGCATGGCGACCCGTTTTTTTTGCCGGGTCTGCAGGACATCACCGCCTTCGTCGACTTCACCGCGCTCGCGGAGGCGGGCACGCACGCCGGCTTCGATTTCGCCGGCTACTGCAGCCAGGCGGGCTTCCTGATCGCCAACGGTCTGCCGCAACGCATCGCCGAGGCCGAGGCCCTGCCTGAGGGGCGCGAGCGGCATCGCCGGCTCAACGAGATCCGCAAGCTCACCTTGCCCGGCGAGATGGGCGAGCGCTTCCAGGTGATGGGCTTCACCCGCGATGTCGATCTGTCGGCGGCGTTTGCGTTCGGTGAGCTGTCGAGGCGGCTGTGAACCCCGTGACGCCGCGGTGCTGGCGCAGCGTTGGGCTCCGGATCAACTTGCCGGCGTCGATCGAGCGCGCACTGCGCCGATCGCGGCGATGCGGGCCTGCCGCAGCGCCTCGCCCAGCGCCGGGCCTTCGAGGCCCTCGCGCCGCACATCTTTCGCCTGCACGGTGAGCGCAGCATCGCGGCAGGCGAGCAGGGCGCGGGCCTGCGGGTAGTCGGTGTCGGCGTGGCCGAGCCGGCCGCGGGCATCGGCCTCGCACACCAATGCCAGCTGCTCGATGCGCAGGCCTTGCCGAAAGCCGCCGCAGCGTTCGATCAGTTCGTGCACGGTGGCGTCGCGGAGTTCATGGAGACGGTGCACCTTGAGGTGCTCGCGGCAGGCATGTGCGGCGAGCTGCGCCTCGGCATGGGGCACTTTCAGGCGCGCACACAGCGCGGCCAGCGGCGCCAAGCCAGCGTGCTCGTGCATCGGGTGAGCAGGCAGCAGCGTGGCCGGCGTGAGTGCTTTGCCGAGGTCGTGGGTGAGTGCGGCGAAGCCGATCGCGCTGTCGCCGGGGGCCAGCCGCGCCGCCATGTCGACGACCATCTCGATGTGCACGCCGGTGTCGATCTCCGGGTGGTGCTCGGCGCGCTGTGGCACGCCGTAAAGCGCATTGATCTCGGGCAGCACCACGGCCAGTGCGCCGCAGGCGCGCAGGGTCTGCAGAAAGGCCGAGGGCCGCGCCTCGCCCAGTGCGCGTTTCAGTTCCTGCCAGACCCGCTCGGGCACCAGGTGGGCGAGCTCGCCGGCCGCGACCATGCTGCGCATCAGCGCGAGGGTGTCCTCGTGCACCCGGAAGCCGAGGGGGGCGAAGCGCGCCATGAAACGGGCCGCACGCAGCACGCGCAGCGGGTCTTCGGCGAAGGCCGGGCTGCAATGGCGCAGCAGGCGGGCCTCGAGGTCGGTGCGGCCAGCGAGCGGATCGACCAAGCGGCCGTCGGCGGCCTGCGCGATGGCGTTGATGGTGAAATCGCGGCGCCGCAGGTCGTCGTCGAGCGTCACCGAGCGATCGGCATGCACCACGAAACCGGTGTAGCCCTTGCCGCTCTTGCGCTCGGTGCGGGCCAGCGCGTACTCCTCGCCGGTCTGCGGATGCAGGAACACCGGGAAATCGGCACCCACCGGCCGGAAGCCGGCGGCCCGCATGGCTTCGGCATCGCTGCCGACCACCACCCAGTCGCGGTCGCCGGGCGTGCGCCCGAGCAGGGCGTCGCGCACCGCGCCGCCGACCAGGTAAACCTCGGCCTCAGCGGGGACCGCGGCGGTAGCGGTCATAGCGCGGCTGCTTCTCGGCGGCGGAGCCGAGGATGTTCGCCAGCTGCTGGCCGATGCGGGTGGGCTCGATGCCGAGCCGGTGCAGGCCATCGACGGCGCCGACCGAATCGGTCTTGAGCGAACGGAAATTGTCGGACGAGAACGGCTTGCCCGGCACGAAGTCGAAAACGAAGCCCTGCAGGCGGCCGAGCGCGTCGGGCAGGGGCAGCACCAGCCGCTTCAGGCCCAACTGGTTTGCGGTCATGCGCACCAGCTCGGCCAGGGTGAACACCTCGGGGCCGTAGAGCTCGTAGGTCTGGCCGATGCTGGCGGGATCGTGCAGGGCGCGGCGCATGGCCTCGACCACATCGCCCACGTAGACCGGCGCGAAGCGGGCCGAGGCCCGGGCCAGCGGCATGAAGGGCGAGATCTTCAGCAGCCCGGCGAAGCGGCAGAAGAAACCGTCGCCCGGCCCGAAGATCACCGAGGGTTGGACGATCGTCCAGGCCAGCCGGCTGGCACGCACCGCCGCCTCGGCCTCGCCGCGCGACTTGAGGTAGAAGCTCTCGCCGCGACCGGCATTGAGCGAACTCATCTGCAGCAGGCGGGGCACGCCGGCCAGTTCGCAGGCGGCGATGACCAGCTTGGTCAGCCCGACATGGACACGCTGGAAGCCGCGGCCGTTGTCGCCGGCCTCGTTGAGGATGCCGACCAGGTTGATGACGGCATCGGCGCCGGCGAAGTTCGCCCGCAGCAGGCCGGGGTCGTAGACGTCGCCACTGACCAGCCGGGTGCCGGGTGGCAGCAGCCGCACCAGGTGGGCATCCGGGTTGCGCGAGAGCACGGTGAGCCGGTGGCCCTCGGCGGCGAGGCGGGCGAGCAGGACGCGGCCGACGAAGCCGGTGCCACCCAGGACGGTGATGTTCATGCGAGGGTGCTCAGGAGGCGGGGAGGGCGATCGGGGCGGGGCAGGCGAAATCGCGTGGCGCGGTGCTGGTCCGGCCTTCGAGGCGGTCGGTGATCGAGCGGCTGCGGCCCTGCATCCGCCAGTCGTAGATCACGCTGAAGGCCAGCACGCGCGGCACGTAGTCGCGGGTTTCGTGGAAAGGGATGGTCTCGATCCAGTAATCGGCCGGCAGCTGCGGACGGGCCGCGACCCAGCGATCGACCGCGCCTTGGCCGGCGTTGTAGGCGGCGATGGCGCGGAAGGTGAGACCGCCGTTGTCGCCGATGCGCTGGGCGAGGTAGGCGGTGCCCAGCATGATGTTGGTTTCCGGCTGGAACAGGCTGGCCGGACCGTTCCAGAGCAGGCCCTGGCGGCGCGCCACGCGCTCGGCGGTGCTCGGCAGCAACTGCATCAGGCCGCGGGCATCGGCCGGTGAGCGGGCGGCCGGCATGAAGGCGCTCTCGGCGCGGGTCAGGCCGGCGACCAGCGCGGTCTCCAGCCCATGACGCTCGGACTCGCGTTGCAACAGCGAGCGATGCGGCAGCGGGAAACGCAGCGAGTAGTAGAGCAGGGCGGCCTCGGTGGCCGGCAGGCCGAACAGGGCGCGATCGAACCAGCCCGCGCGCTGCGCCGCACGCACCGCCAGCACGCGCCGGGTGTCGTCCATGCCGGCCACGGCGGCCTGCCATTCCAGTGCCGCCCAGTGCGGGCGTTGCAGGCGGAACAGTTCGATCGCCCGGATCAGGGCCGGGGTACGGCCGACCTCGCGGCGCAGGCGTGCATCCTCGCTCGGCTCGCGTGGGCAGAGCGCGTAGGGCAGGCCGGCCCGGTCGGCGGCGAGGAAGCCGTGGAAGGAGGGGCTGCGCGCGGCCGCGATGAACAGGGCGGCGGCGGTCGTTGGATCGCCCAGGTCCTCGCGCAGCCGCGCTTCGAGGTACTGCCAACGGGCCTGGCCGCGCAGGGCGCTGGGCAGGGTTTCGATGGCACGGAGCGCGGCGGCGAGATCGCCGCGGGCCAGCGGTTCGCGCACCGCCCAGCCGTGCAGGGCCTCGTCGAAAGCGCTGGCCGGCACGGCGGCCAAGCGGCGGGCCGACTCCGGTCGGAACGCGGCAGCGGACCACAGAGCAATGGCGGCGCGCACCCGGCCGTGGCCGGGGTCGGTGCCGGGCAGCACGGGAGCCAGTCGTTCGAGCAGGGCTTCGGCGGCGCTGGCGTCTCGGCGGGCGAGGCGCACCAGGCCGGCTTCGATCACAGCGCGGCTGCGGGCCTCGCGCGGCCAGTCGCGGGCGCGCTCGCTGGGGACCTCGAGAAAGGCCGCGAGGGCCTCCGCCCGTGCCTGCTCGGCGGCCGGCAGGCCGCGCGCCAGTTGCCGCAGCAGGGCGATGTTGCCGGCCTGTGCGGTCAGATCGATACGCTGCCAGCGCAGCTCGGTGCTGAGTTCGCCGCGGGCCGCCAGCGCGCTGAACACCGGCTCGCAGGACTCGGGTTGGGCGCGGGCGCTGAGCCAGAGCCGCCGGGCGCTGGCACTCCAGCCGGCATCGACGGTGGCCGTGGCCAGCCGCGCCTGCAGCCAGCGGCATTGCAGGTCGGCATCGCTGCTTTCGCGGCCGTGCCGCAGCACATCCTGCCAGCGGCCCTGCGCGGCGACGTGGCGCACCCAGGCCTGGCGCAGGTGGGTGGCGGCCGGCTGCTCGCCCAAGCGCTCGAGCACCCGGTCCAGGGCCTCGGCGTCGAGCGCGTCGAGCTGACGCTCGTGGGCCAGCGCCTCGATCCAGCCACCGAGTGGGTGGCCGGCGTAGCGACGGGCGTCCGCCGGATCGAGCGTGCCGCGTTCGGCGGCGATCAGGGCGGCGGCGATCGAGCCGCGTTGCGCGGCCAAGGACTCGCCGCGCACGGCCGGAGCCGCGAGAATCAGCAAGACGGCAACAATGACGCTTAAGGTCGGGAGGCGCATGTGGCGAGTGTAGCGGAGGCCCGGCATGGGGCTTGATCCGGTGTGGCTGCTGTTCCCCCTGCTGGGGCTGGTGGCCGGGGTGCTGGCCGGCCTGCTCGGCATCGGCGGCGGCGTGGTGCTGGTGGTCGCCCTGATCGCCCTGCTGCCGGCCATCGGCGTGGCCGAGGCGGCGGTGGTGCATGTCGCGCTCGCCACCTCGCTGGCCTCGATCATCATCACCGCCAGCGCCTCGGCCAACGCCCACCGCAAACGCGGCAGCCTGCTCTGGCCGAGCGTGGCCTGGCTGGCGCCGGGCCTGCTGCTGGGCGGCCTCGCGGCCAGCCGCTGGGCGGTCGGCGTGGACGGCGCCCTGCTGGCGACGCTGGTGGGCGGCTTCTGCCTGCTGATGGCCTTGCGCATGGCCTGGCCGATGCCGGCCCGGCCGGAACGGAACGAGCAGGCGCCGGTGCCGCGCGGGCCCTGGCTGCTGGCGGCGGGCGGCGGGATCGGCGCGGTGTCGGCGGTGGTCGGCATCGGCGGCGGCAGCCTCACGGTGCCGCTGCTGGCCTCGCGCGGGGTGGCGATGGTGCGTGCGGTGGGCACCTCCTCGGCCTGCGGCGTGCTGATCGCCATCGCCAGCGCGGCCGGCTATGCCCTCGGCCCGGCGGCGGCCGCGCCTGATCCCGGCCTGCCGCCCGGCAGCATCGGTTTCGTCCACCTGCCGGCGGCGCTGGGGATCGGCCTGGGCGCCTGGATCGCCGCGCCCTGGGGCGTGCGGCTCGCGCATCGCCTCAGCGGCGTGGTGCTGTCCCGGGTGTTCGCCCTCGCCCTGGCCGTCGTCGGGCTGGTCCTGCTCGCGCCGTGAGGTTCAGATCGGTCGCAGGCTCATCGCCACGGCCAGGTGGTCGGAGCCCGCCGCCGGCACGGCGCGGTAATCCTCGACCACGAAACCGGCGGTCAGCACATGGTCGAGCGAGCGCTTCGGGTTCCAGCTGGGGAAGGTGGCCAGCGCTGCCGGCGGGGGCGACAGGGCGGTGCGGCGGTACAGGCCGGCCAGTTCCGGTGCGTCGGCGGCGCAGTTGAAATCGCCCATCAGCACCAGGCGTTTCGGGCCGGACAGCAGTTCGCCGAGGAAATCGAGCTGCATCCGGCGCGAGGCCACGCCCAGCGAGAGGTGGGTGACCGCCAGGGTCCAGGCGGCCTCGCCTTCGCCGAACTCCACCAGCATCACACCCCGCCCGGCGATCCGGCCGGGCAAGGGGTAGTCCAGCACCTGGCGCGGCGCTTGCCGGGCCAAGAGGCCGTTGGCGCTGCCGGCGATGCCGGCGACCCGGCGGTTCGGCTGGTGGCTCCAGTAGGGAAAATGGGCGCGTTCGGCGAGGTCGCGAGTCTGGTTGCGGAACCCCGAGCGCAGGCTGCCGGGATCGCTTTCCTGCAGGCCGACGATGTCGTAGCCGCGCAGCAGTTCGCCCAGCTCGTCGAGGGTCCGCTGCTTGCCCCGCGGCAGCAGATGGCCCCAGCTGCGGGTCAGGTAGTCGTGGTAGGCGCGGGTGCTGTGCGCGGCCTGGATGTTGGCGCTCAGCAGGCGCAGCGGCATCGGCTCAGCGGGCGGCCGGCGCGGCCGGGCGCGGTGCGGCCGGCGGCGCGGCGGCGGTGGCCTGGCGCAGCCTTGCGCGCTCGCGGGCGACCAGCCATTCCGTGGTCTGCAGCATGCCCTGGAAGCCACGGTCCGGCGTGGCCGAGACACGGTAGCGGCCGTTGACGACAATCGTCGGGGTGGCGTTGACGCCGGTGCGCTGGGCGAACTGCTTGGCCCGGTTCACCCGCGAGGTGACGCCGAAGCTGTTCATCGTGGCCACCAGCCGGGCACGATCGAGGCCAAGCGCGGCGTAGGCGTCGGCGACCTCTTCCGGTGTGCCGGTGCGGATCCGGCGCTCGACATGGAAGGCGCGGAACATGCCGGCATGGGTGCGGTCCACGGCATTCAGGGCCTCGGCGGCGTAGAAGCCGCGGGCCAGGTTGTCGACCGCGCCGCCCCAGGCGGCATGCACGTAGGTGACCCGCACATCGGCCGGCTGGCGGGCCTTCCAGGCGCTCATCAGCGGTTGGAAATCGGCGCAGTGGATGCAGTGGTAGCTGAACACCTCGGCCACTTCGATCCGGCCGGGCGGGCCGAACGGCGTCTGGGCCGGGCTGATCGGCACGAAATCGGTGCCCGGGCGCGGGGTCGGGGCGGGGCCCTGGGCCAGTGCGGCAACCGGCAGCAGAAGGGCAGCGAGCAGGGTCAGCGAACGGAGCATCGAGAACCTCGGTGGGCGGGCTTGGGAAAGCACGAAAGCCGACGTCGCCGCCGGCTTGCCTATGGAAACGTGCGGGCGGGAAAAGTTCCCGCCGTCGTTCAGCGGGCAGCGGTGCTGGCCGGCGGGGTGTCGTGAACGTTGTGCAGGCCCTGCAGGAAGCTGGCCAGCGAGTCGATTTCCTCGTCGGTCAGGTTGCGGGCGATCGAGGCCATCATGGTGTTGGCGCGGTCGCCTTCGCCCCAGACCGCACCATCGCGGAAGGCGCGCAGCGTCAGCGCGGTGTAGGCGGCATGTTGACCGGCCAGCTTCGGCCAACCCGGGCCGGGCACGCCGGTGCCGGTCGGGCCGTGGCAGGCGGCGCAGGACGGGATGCCGCGGGCGGCGTCGCCGGAGCGGTAGAGGGCCTTGCCGACCTCGTAGAAGCGACGGCCCTCGTTCGGGCCAGAGGCGATGACCGATTCGTCGGCGACGCCGGGGATCGGGGTCTGCTGCGAATAGAACGCGCCAAGGTCGCGCATGTCCTGTGCCGAAAGCGGGGCGGCGAAGGCCATCATGATGGCGTTGTCGCGCTCGCCGCTCTGGTAGAGCGCGAGCTGGCGGGCGATGTAGTCCTCGTGCTGGCCGGCCAGATTGGGGTTGGCCGGATCGACCGAGTTGCCATCGACACCGTGGCAGGCGGCGCAGGTCACCGACAGGGCTTCGCCGCGCTCGGCATTGCCGGGCATGGCCGGGCCCGGGGCGGGAAGGGCGGCCACGGTGGCCGGGGCGGCCTCCGCGGCCGGCGTCACGGTGGCGGCGGCCGGAGTGGCGGTTTCGACGGGAGCCCCGGTCGTCTGGGCGATCGCGACGCCGGCCAGGGCGAGGGCGACACCAATGGCGAGGATGCGCTTGAGCGGCATGCGGGCACTCCGGAAGGCAGGAACAGGCAACTAGGATGGGCGGCCCGAGGCCAGCCCTGACGTTCCATTATCCCTGCCGGGGCGCGCTACGGTCAACGAAGTCATCGACCGGCGGGCTTCACGCCGGGCCGGCAAGAGTCCAAGCTGGCGGCCCCGCCGAAGGAGCCGCAATGGCCAGCAACCCCCTGCAGAGCGCCGAGTTCCTGAAAGCCGCGCACCTGCCGCACCAGCTGCCCGACGACAGCGGACTGGAAGTGGCCTTCGCCGGCCGCTCGAACGCCGGCAAATCGAGCGCCTTGAACGCTCTCTGCCAGCGCCATGGCCTGGCGCGCACCTCGAAGACGCCCGGCCGCACCCAGCAACTCGTCTACTTTCTGGTGCGTCCCGAGCGCCATCTGGTCGATCTGCCGGGTTACGGCTACGCCGAGGTGCCCTTGCACCTGCGCGAGCACTGGAAGGCCTTCATCGAGGGCTATTTCCAGAACCGTCAGGCGCTGGCCGGCCTGGTGCTGGTGATGGACAGCCGCCACCCGATGAAGCCCTTCGATCAGCAGATGATCGATTTCGCCTTTCGCCGTGGCCTGCCCTGCCACGTCCTGCTCACCAAGGCCGACAAGCTCACCCGCAGTGCGCAGGCGCAGACCCTGGCCCAGGTGCGCAAGACACTCGGTGGCATCGCCTCGGTGCAGCTGTTCTCGGCGCCCGACAAGCTGGGTGTGGAGGAGGCGCGGGCCGTCATCAGCGGCTGGCTGGGCCTCGCGAAGCCGGGGTGAGGGCTGTCTTGCGTGCTGCCGGTTTCGCCCCCATCGTCGATTCGACCCCTTTTCTCACCCCAACAAGGCAGCACGAATGTCCGGACCGAGCGCCGAAAAAGCCACGCCCATCGAGGCTCGGGCGCAGCTCATCGAGTACCTGGCCTCGGGCAGCAAGCCGCCGAGTGAATGGCGTATCGGCACCGAGCACGAGAAGTTCGGCTTCCGCCACGAGGACCTGAGGCCGATCCCCTACGAGGGTGAGCGCGGCATCCGCGCCGTGCTCGAGGGCATCGCCAAGTTCGGCTGGCAGCGCGTCGAAGAGAACGGTCATCTGATCGCGCTGACCCAGGACAAGGCCTCGGTGACGCTCGAGCCCGCCGGCCAGCTTGAGCTGTCGGGCGCGCCGCTCATCGACGTGCACGAAACCTGCCGCGAGACCGCGCAGCACCTCTACGAGGTCAAGGCCGCCGCCGACCCGCTGCGGCTCGGCTTCTTCGGCATGGGCTTCCAGCCCAAATGGCGGCGCGAGGACATGCCGTGGATGCCCAAGGGCCGCTACACGATCATGCGCGAGTACATGCCGAAGGTCGGCTCGCTCGGCCTCGACATGATGACGCGCACCTGCACCATCCAGACCAACCTCGATTTCGCGAGCGAGGCCGACATGGTGAAGAAGTTCCGTGTCTCGCTCGCCCTGCAGCCGGTGGCCACCGCCCTGTTCGCCGATTCGCCGTTCACCGAAGGCCAGCCGAACGGCTTCCAGAGCTTCCGCAGCCAGGTCTGGACCGACACCGACGCCGATCGCACCGGCCTGCTCGATTTCGTCTTCGAGGAGGGCTTCAGCTTCGAGCGCTACGTCGATTACCTGCTCGATGTGCCGATGTACTTCGTCTACCGCGACGGCACCTACATCGACGCGGCGGGCAAGAGCTTCCGCGCCTTCATGGACGGGCGGCTCGACGTGCTGCCCGGCGAGCGGCCGACGATGCGCGACTTCAGCGATCACCTGACCACCGCCTTCCCCGAGGTGCGGCTGAAGACCTACCTCGAGATGCGCGGTGCCGACGGCGGCCCGTGGAACCGTATCTGCGCGCTCTCGGCCTACTGGGTGGGCCTGCTCTACGACGACGCCGCACTCGATGCCGCCTGGGATCTGGTGCGCGACTTCACCCTCGAAGAGCGCCATGCCCTGCGCGACGGTGTGCCGCGGCATGGCTTCAGGCTGCCGTTCCGATCGGGCACGATGCGCGAGCTGGCGTTGGCGTCGCTGAAGATCAGCGAAGCCGGTCTGAAGCGGCGCGCACGCTTCAACCGCTGCGGAGCCAGCGAGGCGGTCTACCTCGAGCCCTTGTTCGAGATGGCTCAGGCCAACCAGACCGCGGCGGATCGAAAGCTGGCGCTGTTCCACGGCGAATGGCAGGGCAGCGTCGATCCCCTGTTCCGCGAATTCTCCTACTAAGGCCCAGCATGTCCAAGGTGTTCACCGATGCCGATGCCGAGGCCCTGGCGCAGTTGCTGGAAAACCGGGCCATTCCCTTTGGCGGCATGAGCCTGGAGCAGCTCGACGGCTTCCTGTCCGGCGTGGCCGTCTCGCCGGAAGCCATCCCGCAGGCCGAGTGGATGCCGCGCGTCTGGGGCAAGGAGCCGCGCTGGGAAAACCCCCGCGACCGCGACGAGCACTACGCGCCGATCCTCCACCTCAAGGCCGCCATCGAGCGTCGCGTCAAACTCGGCGAGGACGACTTCACCGATCAGGACATGCCCTTCATCTGGGTGTCGGAGGACGGCGAGGCGCTGCCCGCCGACGACATCCCGATCGGTGCGGAATGGGCCGACGGTTTTCTCGAGGCCGTGGGTTTCCAGGAGGTCGAATGGGGCGAGTGGGAGGCCACGGACGAGTGGGTCACCGAAGCGCTCGATCTGATCGTCGCGCTGTCCGGCGGCGAGGGCATCGAAGAGCCCGGTCACGAGGGCCGCCTCGCCATCGTCGGCCAGCTCCCCGCCGTGCTGCATGACCTCTATGCCGGCGGACTGGAGCGCAAGGCGCCGAAGCAGCCGCTGCGCAAGGGCGCGACGCCGGGCCGCAACGACCCCTGCGCCTGTGGGTCGGGGAAGAAGCACAAGGCCTGTTGCGGCAGAGGCTGAGGGGCATTTCGGAACCGACACCCCGTTTTTGTCGCGCTCCAGCAGGACGTGAGCCCGGAGCAGTACCCCCGCCACGACAAGCCGGTGCGCGCCCAGTGCGGCATCTCCGCACGGCAGGCGGGAGCCCCGCGGCGGACTCGGGCCGGTAGCTGTTCGGCAAGAAACCCGACGGGCCGACCGATGGGCACATCCTGTGCCCGCGGTCGGTGCGCCCGTCCGAGGCGCACCCTGCGGGCCTCGCGTCTCATCACCGGGCTGGCCCTCGAATTCCGCCGCAAGGCCCCAGCCTGCCTTGCGGGGTGCTTCGCGTCGCGCCGCGCCAGTGCGGCTTCGCGGACAGCGAAGCGAGCCAAGGAGGGCGAGCGGCGGCGAATGCGCAGCGGGACACGGAGCCTGAGGCGTCGCGTCCGCAGGTCGCGCGTCGGCAGGCGCGAGGGCGTGGTCTTAATCCG
>Ga0208491_10099_pt1 | contig 24537 bp, 14 predicted proteins | sample SubbioCSW11_NovA_FD_184819 | JGI IMG/M metagenome (GOLD analysis project Ga0208491, IMG submission 184819) | Serpentinite rock and fluid subsurface biosphere microbial communities from McLaughlin Reserve, California, USA - CR11_CSW11_NovA (SPAdes) | ecosystem: Environmental > Terrestrial > Deep...
GATCGAGGCCGACCGCGTCTTTAGCACCCTCATGGGCGACGAAGTCGAGCCGCGGCGCGCCTTCATCGAGCACAACGCGCTGCGCGCGGCGAATATCGACGTTTGAGCGGTGTGTCGACGTCCGCAAAGTTTTGCCGAACTGGATGCAAAGGTTTGCCGCTTGAAATGTGAGGGCTGAATCGCCCGGTGAGTTGGGAGTCAACGACGACGTTAAATAAGCTCTGCGGCGGGCCGGAGGGAGTATGAACAAGAAGACCCTGTCCGAAAGCGACATCTGCGACAAGTTCATCCGCCCGGCCATGGAGTCGGCCGGTTGGGACGGTATGTCGCAGATCTACCGCGAGTACCCCCTGCGGGCGGGCCGCGTCGTCGTTCGCGGTCGCAAGGCCCGCCGAGATGCGTCGACGGTGCTCCGGGCTGACTACGCACTCTTCTTCAAGACCAACATTCCACTGGCCGTCGTCGAGGCCAAGGACAACAATCACGCCTTGGGCGCCGGGATGGCTCAGGCCATCAACTACGCACAGCTGCTGGATGTGCCGTTCAGCTTTGCCAGCAACGGGGACGGTTTCGTATTCCGCGATGCGACCCTGACCGACGGCGTGCTGGAGCGCAACCTGACGCTCGAGGAGTTCCCATCGCCAGCCGAGCTATGGGTGAGGTATTGCGCTTGGAAGGGCTGGACTCCTGAGCAGCGCCAGGTCACCGAGTACGACTACGCGCCGACCAAGACACCCCGCTACTACCAGCTCAATGCCATCAACCGCACGGTTGAGGCTGTGGCCCGCGGGCAGAACCGCGCGTTGCTGGTCATGGCCACGGGCACAGGCAAGACCTACACCGCCTTTCAGATCATCTGGCGTCTGTGGAAGAGCGGCGCCAAGAAGCGCATCCTGTTCCTGGCCGACCGGAACATCCTGATCGACCAGACCATGGTCAACGACTTTCGGCCTTTCAAGGGCGCCATGGCCAAGCTCAGCCCCCATGCCAAGGGCGTCGAGGTGGTCGACAGCCAAGGCAAGACCACGGTCGAAGAGGTTGATCTTGCGATCAACCGCGCCACCAAGCAGGTCAACAAGAGCTACGAGATTTACCTGTCGCTGTACCAGGCCGTCAGCGGCACCGACGAAGAACGCAACATCTACAAGCAGTTCTCTCCTGACTTCTTCGACCTCATCATCGTTGACGAGTGCCACCGGGGCAGCGCGGCCGAGGACTCGGCCTGGCGAGACATCCTCAGCTACTTCAGCGCCGCCACGCAAATCGGCCTGACAGCAACGCCCAAGGAAACCGCTGACGTCTCCAACATCGACTACTTCGGTGAGCCCGTCTACTCCTACAGCCTGCGCCAGGGCATCGAGGATGGCTACCTGGCCCCCTACAAGGTCATCCGCGTCGACTTGGACAAGGATGCCTTCGGCTGGCGTCCGCCCGAGGGCATGACTGACAAGCTGGGAAATGTGATCGAAGACCGGATATACACCGGCGCGGACATGAACCGCAAGTTGGTGCTGGAGCGCCGCGATGAGGTCGTCGCCGCCAAGATCACCGAGTACCTGAAGGCCACGAACCGCTACGACAAAACGATCGTCTTCTGCGAAGACATCGAGCACGCCGCGCGCATGCGCCAGGCGCTCAGCAACGCCAACGCCGACCTTTGTGCCACTCAACCCAACTACGTGGTGCAGATCACAGGCGACAACCCCGAGGGCAAGCGCGAGCTCGACAACTTCATCGATCCCGAGAAGACCTACCCGGTCATCGCCACCACCTCCAAGCTGATGAGCACGGGCGTCGACGCCCAAACCTGCAAGCTGATCGTGCTGGACCAGAACATCAAGTCGATGACGCTGTTCAAGCAGATCATCGGTCGGGGCACGCGGCTGCGGGAAGACCTGGGCAAGAGCTGGTTCACCATCCTCGACTTCAAGCGTGCCACCGAGCTTTTTGCTGACCCGGCATTCGATGGCGACCCGGTGCAGATCTATGAACCAGGCCCCGACCAGCCGGTTGAGCCGCCGCAGCCACCGGAATCGCCTCAAGGCGGGTCCGACGGATTCCCGGGCGATTCACCGACAGGCTTAGGCACGATCACCGGCGGCGATGATGCCCCTGCCGAACCTCGCAAGTACATCGTGGGCGGTAGCGTCAACGTGGCGGTGGCGCGCGAGCGCGTTCAATACCTCAACGCTGAAGGCAAGCTCGTCACCGAGAGCCTGCGCGACTACACCCGCATCAACTTGGGCAAAGCTTACGACTCCTTGGACGGCTTCCTGCAGGCCTGGAACAGTGCCGAGCGCAAGGCTGTGCTGATCGAGGAACTGGAAAGCCGTGGCATCTTCCTGGACGCACTGGCGGATGAGGTGGGCAAGGACTTCGACCCCTTCGACCTGCTGCTGCACGTGGCCTACGACCAGCCACCGTTGACCCGGCGCGAGCGCGCACAGCGCGTGAAGAAGCGCAACGTCTTCACCCAGTACGGCCCAGTCGCCCGCCGAGTGCTGGAAACACTGCTGGATAAATACGCCGACGAAGGCATCACCACCATCGAGAGCGACGCTGTATTGCGCGTGCAGCCCTTTACTGACCTGGGCTCGCCCGTGGAGCTGATCCGCAGCTTCGGCGGCCGCCCCCAATACCTGCAGGCGCTGGCCACGCTGGAGCGGGAGCTCTACGCGTCCGGTGCCAACTGACACTGAACCTGAATCCTGATGTCCAACCTCACACCCGTTATCAAGTCCATCCAGGACGTCATGCGCCAGGACGCCGGCATCAACGGCGACGCGCAGCGCATCGAACAGATGGTCTGGCTGCTCTTCCTGAAAGTCTTCGACGCACTGGAAGAAGAGCTGGAGCTGACCCGGGACGACTACAAAAGCCCCATCCCCGACCACCTGCGCTGGCGCAACTGGGCGGCTGACGCCGAAGGCATCACGGGCGACGCGCTGCTGGACTTCGTCAACAACACGCTCTTTCCCAAGCTGAAAGCCCTCCCGGCCGACCCGGTGCGCAATCCGCGCGGCTGGGTGGTACGCGGCGTGTTTGAGGACGCCAACAACTTCATGAAGAGCGGCCAGCTGTTGCGGCAGGTGATCAACAAGCTTGCCGCCATCGATTTCAACCGCCAGTCCGAACGCCACCAGTTCAACGACCTATACGAGAAGATTCTGCGCGACCTGCAAAGCGCCGGTAACGCGGGCGAGTTCTACACGCCGCGCGCCGTTACGCAGTTCATGGTGGACATGGTGAACCCCCAGCTGGGCGAAAAGGTTTTGGACCCGGCCACCGGCACCGGCGGCTTCCTGGTCTGCGCCATCGAACACCTGCGCAAGCAGGTGAAGAACACCGAGCAGGAGGCTCTGCTGCAGAACAGCATCTACGGCGTGGAGAAGAAGCAGTTGCCGCACTTGCTGTGCGTGACCAACCTGCTGCTGCACGGAATTGAGGTGCCCAGCAACGTGCGCCACGACAACACCCTGGCTCGTCCGCTGCGCGATTACGCGCCGGCCGAGCGCGTGGACGTGGTGCTGACCAACCCGCCCTTCGGCGGCATCGAGGAGCCAGGCATCGAGGCCGGCTTCCCGGCCGATGTGCGCACCAAGGAGACGGCCGACCTTTTCCTCGTGCTCATCAAGCACATCCTGAAAGCCAACGGCCGCGCCGCCCTGGTGCTGCCCGACGGCACGCTGTTCGGCGAGGGCGTGAAGACGCGCATCAAGGAACAGCTGCTGACCGAGTGCAACCTGCACACCATCGTGCGCCTGCCCAACGGCGTGTTCGCCCCCTACACTGGCATCAAGACCAACCTGCTGTTCTTCACCAAGGGCCGGCCGACCGAGGCCATCTGGTACTACGAGCACCCCTACCCGCCCGGCGTGAAGAGCTACAACAAGACCAAGCCCATTCGTATCGAAGAGTTCGACGCCGAAAAGGCCTGGTGGGGCAGCGAGGCCGACGGCTTTGCCACCCGGGTGGAGAACGAGCGCGCCTGGAAGGTCGGCATCGACCAGATCAAGGCCGCCAACTTCAACCTGGACTATAAGAACCCGCACACACCGGATGCAGTTAGCCATGATCCAGACGAGCTGCTGCGCCGCTACGCCAGCCTGCAGGCCGAAGCGCAGGGCCTGCGCGACCAGCTCAAGGCCGTCCTGGCCGAATCGCTGGGCGGAGCCCGCGCATGAGTGCGGTGATGGAAGCCCGCGAACCCAGCGCCGAGTACCTCAGTCCCCTGCGGCCGCCGCTGGTGCAGCACTTTGAACTGATGGCCGTCGCGCCCGGCGGCGTGGCCAAGCTGCGTGAATTGATCTTGACATTGGCTGTGCAGGGCAAGCTGGTGCCGCAAGACCCGAAGGACGAACCTGCGAGCGACCTGCTGAAGAAGATTCGGACGGAGAAGGATAGGCTGATCGCCGAAGGAAAGATCAAGCGGGATAAGCCGCCAGTGCCGATTGCTGAGGAGGAAAAGCCGTTTTCCTTGCCTGATAGCTGGGAGTGGGTACGCATACCCCAGGTGACTCACGGTTTAGGCCAAGGTGAACCGTCGTCGTCGTTTAGCTACATTGATGTTGCATCGATAGACAATCTTGGAGGGCGCGTCGCTCCTCAGGTTCAAGTATTGGAAGCAGCCGACGCTCCATCCCGTGCGAGAAAGAACGTCTCGATGGGCACGGTGATCTATTCGACTATTCGCCCATACCTCAAGAACATTGCTGTAATTGAGCATAACTACTCCCCAAAAGCCATCGCCAGCACAGCATTCGCGGTCATGCACCCACATACCGGGGTCTTGCCCAAGTATTTGTTGCATTACCTACGTAGTCGACCTTTTACGGAGTACGTGAACAGTAAAGCTGTCGGCGTTGCGTATCCCGCGATCAACGACGCAAATTTCTTCGAGGGTGTTATCGCTTTACCGCCTGCCGCCGAGCAGACCCGAATCGTCACCCGCGTCGAAGAGCTCATGCGGCTGTGCGATGCCCTCGAAGCCAAGGTCCGGCTCGAAGCGGAGCAACACGCCTGCCTGCTTGGCACCCTGCTGGGCATGTTGACCGACAGCAGCACGCCCAAGGAATGGGCCGTGAACTGGCAACGCGTCGCCGACCACTTTGAACTACTGTTCGACCGTCCTGAGGCCGTGGATGCGCTGGAACAGACCATCTTGCAACTGGCCGTGCGCGGGCTGTTGGTGCAGCAGGATCCGAGCGATGAGCCGGCAGAGGCCTTTCTCGACCGGATACACGCTGAGCGCCAAATCCGCTTGCCATCGCAACGGAACAAGCCAGAGGTATTTCGTTCAACAACTGAGAGCGAGCCGTATGAGCTTCCTTCAGGTTGGGTCTGGACAACGATTGAGAACCTAGCCGTCGTAGGCACCGGCACAACGCCGTCAAGAGACAACACGGCTTACTTCAGCGGCGGCACGATTCCCTGGGTTACAAGCGGAGAGACCGGTCAACCTTTCATCAAATCAACCAGTCAGCATGTAACCCAGGCGGCGCTCGCAAACACCAGCTTGACCCTGTACCCCGTTGGCACGTTAATCGTGGCGATGTACGGGCAGGGCAAGACCCGCGGACAAGTCTCCGAACTGTGCCTTGAGGCCACTACGAATCAGGCCTGTGCCGCGATAGTTCTAACGGAGCGATCAGAACCGCACCGTGGTTTCGTAAAGCTGTTCTTTGAGAAGAGCTATGACGAGATTCGCGAGCTATCGGCCGGTGGCGCTCAACCAAATCTGAACGTCGGAAAGGTGAAGGCTTCGCTCATCCCTATGCCGCCTTTGGCAGAGCAAGCCCGCATCGTCGCCCGCGTCACCGAGCTTCGCCGTCTTTGCGCCGACCTGCGTCACCGCTTGGAATGCAGTAGCGCGACGCAGACAGCGCTTGCAGATGCGTTGATCGATCAAGCCCTGGCAGGTTAGCCCTCGATCAAGATGGATCGCACCTTCAAGGACCTCAGAGGCCCATCCGGCAAGGAAGACACGTTTGAGTTGTCTTGGGATGAGCGCTTCGATGATTCCGGCATCAGCTGGAATGAGCTGCTGAAGTCGCGACGCATTCTCATCGTGTCGGAGGCAGGTGCCGGCAAGACCCATGAGTGCAAGTCGAAGGCGAAGGAACTCTTCGATCGTGGCGAGCCAGCGTTCTTCTTGTCGCTAGAAAGCGTTGCCTCTTTCGGCATCGCCGCCACGCTCTTCGGCGACGAGCACACGCGCTTCACCGACTGGTTGGCATCCTCATCACAGCTTGCCTACTTCTTCCTCGATTCCATCGACGAGCTTCAACTCGTTCATGGCTCGTTCAAGGATGCGCTGCGCCGATTCGCGCATGACGTTCGGGGAGCGCTGGGGCGGGCCACGGTGGTCATCACCGCTCGCCCTGTGCCCATCGACCGCCAGGCATTCAGGGACATCCTGCCCGTGTACACGTCAGTGCGGCATGAAGATTCACCGGATGAGTTCATCCGCATCGCCATGGATGGACCGAGCAAGACCAAGGACGATGGCCCGCCGGCCAGCCGCGAGGTGGAGTTGCTACCGCTGACCGGGCCCCAGATCATTGAGTTCGCGCGATCCCGGGGTGTTGAGGACCCGGAGGCCTTGCTGGCGGCCATCGACGCCAAGCACGCCAGAGAATTCGCTCGCAAACCGCAGGACCTGATCGAGCTTTGCGATGACTGGCGAGAGCACGTGGGGCTTCGTGCGCACTTCGAGCAGATCCAGTCCCATGTGCGCGCCCGGCTCGCCGCTCGCCCCGAGCGGCGTGAGAAGGCGGAGCTTCCGCCAGCGAAGGCGCAGATCGGCGCCCAGCGTCTTGCGCTTGCGGTCATTCTGAGTCGGCGCCTGACCATCCGGTACAGCGCTGGTTCGGATAGCGACGCGCCAGGCGCTGCGCCGATCGATCCGCGTGAGCTGCTGGCGGACTGGACCCCCAACGAGGTATCGACGCTCTTGGAGCGCCCGATCTTTGTCGAAGGCGGATACGGCAGGGTTCGGTTCCACCATCGGTCGGTGATGGAGTTTCTCGCCGCCCGCCAGATCCATGACCTGATTGAGGCAGGGCTGCTGGCCCAGTCGGCGGCTTGCCGCATGTTGTTCGGACTCACGGGCTCGAACGAGACCATTCTCAGGCCGTCGATGAGGCACGTGGCTGCGTGGCTTGCCTTGCTGCGGCCCGACATGTTCGATCGGGTGGTCGAGATCGAGCCGGACTGCCTCCTGACCCAGGGCGACCCTGAGTCGCTCACGGATCTGCAGCGCGAGCGTGCGTTGCTCGGTTTCGTGGCGCGATACGGCAAGGGGCAGTGGCGTGGCCTCGAAGTACCAAATCTGCAGGTGGCGCGGCTGGCGCAACTTGGCCTCGCCGGCACGGTGAAATTTGCCTGGGTCGCTGGTGTGGAAGCACCCGAAGTCCGGGAGTTGCTGCTCCGGCTTGTGAGCGCCGGTCGAATGCAAGACTGCGCCGACCTGGTTGCAGGCGTCGCAGCAAACGCAACCTGCAGTGATCGCGAGCGATTCGAGGCATTGCTCGCACTGGCGGCCCTGGGCGATTCCCGCCTTGCACCGATGGTCGATGCCATCGTCGCGCTGGCGCCAGAGTGGCCCGAACGACTTGCGCGTTGGGTCGGGACGATGCTGTATCCGGAGCACGTTACCGAAGCCCAACTGGTCCAGCTCTTGGCGCGAGTTCGCAGCGAAAGGCGGGACCGCGGGGGATACGCCGACAGCGTCGCCAGGGTGATCCAAAAGGCAGACATCAGCCAAGCCCGCCTTGAAGCCTTGTTGCCTGATGTGCTTCGGCTTGCGCGCGGGGGGCTATCTGCGGTCGAAGAAGAGTTTCAAGAGGCCGATGGACGGCTGGAAATGTCGAGCATCTTGCGCTCGTTGTGCCTCCGGTTGCTCGACCTTGGAAGCATCAGCGAGACACTGATCGAAGCCTCGGTTCTTGCAAGGCGGTCGGCCGACGCGTCCTCCGGCCTGAGGAAGGGTAAGACGGAGCTGAGTGCGCTGCTCGACTCGCTGGCTGACCGTTGGCGACCACGAGTCTTCGAGGCAGATCTAACCTGCGTGGAGTCGCTCAGCGGCGATCGTAGTGCCAGGTACCGACTGGTTCGCATCGTCTATGAAGGAGCTCTGAACTACACGTTGAAGCGGGACGGCCCGTGGGTACAGGAGGCGTTAGCTGACGTACAGATGTCGCCGGAGCGTCGAGCGGTTCTTTTGCACCTGGCCGCACACCTCTACGCGATCGAGGGAGGCCTCAAGAACGGGGAGGACGCTCTTCGCGGGGCCGTGGCTGACTCGACAACGCTCAGCGAAGAGCTGAACACGATCGTCGCGGCGGATCAGCCAAGCCCTGAGTTCGTGAGGATGCAGGAGGAGCAGCGGAAACGGCAGGAGCGCCAGGCCAAGAAGCGCGCCGATGAACGGGAGGCATGGGCCCAGATCAGGCGAGAGCTGGCTGAGCAGCCTGCGCTGGCGCTAGGGCCCGGTCGCAGGGATAGCACGATCTGGAACCTTTGGCTGGTCTTGCGCAAGTTGGGCCACAGCGGCGATGAAGGGCGATGGGATCGTGCGTTCCTGGTCTCTCAGTTCGGAGTCGAGATCACAGACAGGCTGAGGCTCACCTTGATGGCCTACTGGCGTGGCATGCGCCCGACGGTTCGATTTGAACGCCCACTCAGAGAGGAGAACACCTATCGTGTGGTTTGGTCGATCGGCTTGATGGGCGTCTATGCGGAAGCGGAAGACCTTCTCTGGGCGACCAAGTTGAAGCCCAGTGACGCAGAGCTCGCTGCTCGCTATGCCTTGCTGGATTTGAACGGCCTGCCCAGCTGGCTTAGTGAGCTTGCAAAGGTGCATCCCACGGCGGTGGAGACCGTCTTTGGCGCCGCACTGCTCGATGAGCTGCTTGATGCGGGAGGCAATTCGGGCTGGCACTCGATGGTGTTGCAGTCCCTGCGGAATGGCACTCAGGACGTAGCACAGCTGCTTCTGCCTCGCCTCGTTGGCTGGCTTGCATGGTCGGGCTCGAAACTGATGCAGCTACCGCATTCGCCGTCGAACGAAAAGAAGCTGTCCCAGGTTGTAGGCGTGCTGCTGACACACGCCAGGCCAGAGATCAAAGGACATTTGGAGGAACTGGCCGCGGCTCAGGTGCGGGCGGCTGGCACCGGTCCGTATTTGCTGTTCTGGCTGCCAGTCCTGTTCTCAGTTGCGCCGCTGCGCGGTGTCAAGAGCATGCTTGCCGTTCTGGCAACACTTCCCGTGGAGCCCAATGGGGCAGCCGTTCGTATCATCGGTTCACTTTTCAGTGAGCGGACTGACCCTGGGTCGACCGATTGGTCCTCCAAGCTGTCGCCTGACCACTTGCTCCGGCTGACGCTTGAGTTTCATCGGCATGTGAGGTCGGAAGACGACCTCGTCCACGACGACGTCTATTCGCCCGGGGCTCGAGACTTTGCCGAGAACGGGCGTCGGTACATATTCGATGCACTGATGAAGACGAGTGGACCGGAGGCCCTCAGTGCAAAGCTCGCGCTCGCTGCCGATCCGATCTTCGAGCGATTGCGGGATCGCATCGCGGCGCTTGCTCAGGAGCGCCTTGCTGAAGAGATCGACTCCAGCGCCTGGACACCGACGGAAGTGGCCAGACTTTTGTCTCGCAAAGAACTTTTACCCAAGACCACAACCGACATGGCGCAGTTGCTGGTCGATCGGCTGGACGATCTTCAGGAACTGCTCCTCAAGGACACAGGTCCGAGGGTCGGCTGGGCGTCGATCAAAGACGAAAACACGCTGCGTCCCTTGATCGCGCGCGAACTGGAACTAGCGTCGCGGGAAGCCTACACCGTTGACCAGGAAGCGGTGACAGCTGATGGCAAGGAGACCGACATTCGTCTTAGAGCCGTCTCGGGGTATCAGGCGACCATCGAACTGAAGGTCGGTGAGAAGGCAAGATCCGCGCGAGAACTGTGTGACACTATCGACGAGCAGTTGGTCAAGAAGTACATGGCCCATCGGGACGCGCGTACGGGCTGCCTGCTTGTCTCGGTGTCGAACCCAGGAAGGCATTGGCAGCACCCCGACACAGGCGAACGTATCGATCGCTTTGGCCTGCAGGCAGTGCTTCAGAAGAAGGCAGATGAGGCGCAGCAACGACTGGGCGGGGAAGCGCGAGTTCTTGCTCGTGTTCTTGATCTTGTTCCGCGCCTGTCTACGGAAAAGCGGGCTGCTGGCACTGCTGGATGACCTGATACCAACACCTGTATGGCAGAACGCACTGTTGGACCCCACGAATTCTGGCTTCAGACCTGCGGTCTCGATACCCATCGTCGCGGCCCCAACTACGCCCGTCTGGACACGCCATGGAACGCTTTCACCGTCGACGGGCGGAGGCTGGTTTGCACCCTTTGGGTGGATCAGATCGTCGATGTCCATGACCCCGAGTTGGGCCGTGTGCGTCGTTTCGTGAAGATGGGCGGGCGGTCTCGACGATGGAAGGGTGTTGGCATGCAACACGGCCAGCAGGCACGTGCCAATCTGGATAAGGCCATCGCTGAGAAGCTCCCGATCTTCGGGTTCGAGGCCGAGCCCAACACGGCCGCGTTGGCGCGTGGTGAGCGGTCAGTTAAACACTTTTTTCTCGACCGAGCACATCAGCTGCAGGGGCGAATCGGCCTTAGTCTGTACGAGCTTGAGCAAAGGCTGCACATCGAAGACGCATTCAGACAGCGTGGGCTTGCTGATGCGGAAGATCCGAATCTGCCTTCATCGTTGTTCGAGTTGGTGGAGGGCACAACTGATGTACCTGGAGCCGATGGTCTTGCGGGCGGGGAGGAAATCGAAGAGAACGAACTCGTTCAGCCGCTAGAAAGCAACCTGTCGGCTGAGGACTACGCCCGCATGGCTCTTCCCTTACTTGTGGCCCATGTGCTTCAGCAGCAAGACGGTGTCATGGTGCCGATCACGTACCGTCGTCTTGCTGAACTCCTTGGCAGACGAACCAAACACGGCAATCCCTGGGCGCGAGGACTCGGCTTCGTATTGGGTCGGGTCACCGCGTTGATTGACGGTGTTCGCGACCGTTTGCCGGAGCCTCCGCCCTTTCTGACGAGCATCGTCGTCCTGTCCAGTGGGGCCAACCAAGGCCTGCCTGACAAAGGAGTGAGTGCTGTCTGGTCCGGCTACGAGACGATGTCAAGGGAGGAGAAGCAAGCAAAACTCGCCGTCGAGTTTCAGCGCGTCCTTTCCTACGGAAGTAGGTGGAACGAGGTGCTGCGCCTTGCAGGGCTGCCAATGATCGAACCGCCCTTCGGCTCAGATGGAAAGTCCAATCGAGGAGGCTGGGGCGGCGGGGAATCCAAAGCGCACTTTGCGCTGAAGCACTATGTGCGCGATCACCCCGAACTGGTTGGTGCGCGAGTTGATTGGGATGCCAGGGTCGAGTACCCCCTGCGCTCGTCGGACGAGTTGGATGTTATGTTCATGTCGGAGCGAGTGTGGATCGGGGTCGAGGTGAAGTCCAGGACCTCCGATGGGAACCTTGCTGACTATGAGCGTGGCATTTACCAGGTCGTGAAGTACCGCGCCCTCCTTGAGGCACAGGCTCTTGTCGATTTTCCGGAGTCTCAACCCGAGATTTCTGTTGTGCTGCTTCTTGAGCGGGAGCTTCCCGGCGTCTATCGCAATCTAGCTGCTCAGCTGGGTGTGACGGTCGTTGAGAGCGTCGACCCACGCACGCTTCAATCAAATTCCACACTTCCTACCGACGATCGTTCAAGTTGATGTGGGACGCCTGGTCGAATCAAGGCTCATGCGACGCCGGGCCGCCTCGAAGCCATCGATGCTCGTGTTCGCCCAAGAGAATGACGTACATCCTGCACGATTGAACTGGGTCAGGTTTGACCCATTGATCCCACCGCTCGAGTGTTGCATCTGCTACGTTTTCTGCTTGCATGGGCAGAACCAACAGGGCAAGGTCATATCGAAGTAACAGAGTCGCGATGTGCGCGAGTAATTGCGCGGCTACTGTTGACTGGGATTTGGCCGCAATGTCACGGGGACCACGCACCGAGATCGCCATCTCTTTATAGGGTGCGGCAAATGTGGCTATAAAGTCTGGCTCGAGGGTGCTGCGACGGCGGGATTGGAAATCAACTTTCGCTGTCCATCCGATAGCTCTGAGAAGTTGCTCATGGGTTAGTCGCTGGAAGGCAAGCTCTCTAAATGACGACAGCCATGCGCTGCTGGCGTGTTTTGCCCGCTGACGCATGCGATTGCTGCGCTCTATCTCGTCAGCAATTCTGGCGCGCACCTGCGCAACATTGAGTTCACCCCGCAGCACCGCGGGTGCCAGTTCATCCGCGAGGGTGGGCGCGAGTTGGTGCAACCTCGCGAGTTGGAGTACGGCGACTGAACCTGCCAGCACTGGCTGCTGATCTCCAACGTGGCCAGGGTATGCCTCCGCGAGGAATTGTGCCGCCCGCGCGTAGCGCTTGGCAGTGCGAACTTCGGCTGCCGGCAGCCTGAGTTCCGTGGCTGCCTGTTCCACATCCATTTGGGAGGTGAGCTCCTGCCAACGCCGCCCAAGGGCCAGCCACGCAGGTACGCCTTGTTGCGAAAAAGATACAGTCCGAGCCATTTGAATCCTCCACGAGTCCCGTGCATTTTGAATCATCCCTCGCTTTATATATGCTCCCAGCAAACAATTATTTTGCATGCGTGTAAACCTCGTGTGCTTTGCAAATGAGCATCGACTGAGTAGAGGAATTCAATGCGGCTTGATCAATTTGCACGCGAAATGGCGCGTCCGCTGGGCCTGAAAGGGCACCAAAAGCGGACCGAGCTTGTCCCGAGCATCACCATGGAGCACGAGCTGCGGGTGGAGAGCCCTCTAGAAGCATTGACGGCTCGCGCACTGGACATCGATCCCAGGGTGACTTTGATTCGCCCCCAGCCCTTCACCCTGCGGTTGGACCTGCTCGAGGTGTTTCCCACCAAGAAAGAAGCTATGGCCGCCTATCCACCCGTGCCGCGGCGTGACGAGCGTGAAGAGCCCGATGACGTGTATGTGTACACACCTGACCTACTGGCCGCCGCCACTGCCAGCGAAGTGGTCTTGGAATGCAAAACGGCGCAAGAACTCGCTTGGCTCCCTGAGACCACTGTCGAACAGTGGAGTGCTGCCCTGGCTGCGGTGGGCTATCCATTCCAAGTCATCGTCGACACAGACATCGACTTCCCTGGACTTCAGGAAAACCTGATTCGCGTAAGGGACGCCATGCGGGCTCTCAGTGTCCGGGGGCCGAGTGTTCTCGCACCGCTCATGCAGGTGCTGGGCTCGTGGCGAGGTCCGCTGACAGTGGCGGCCCTTGAGCAGACGGGCATTCAGCAGTCCACGATCTTGATGGGGATTGCAGGTGGTGCGCTCGGCTGCGACCTGCGGGCTGGACCACTTGGCCCAACGACTGTCCTCTGGCCCACGTACGGGGACCTACAGCATCTGCAAATTCTGACGCTCAAGTTTTGAATGCAGCCCAGCATCGGTACCCCCTTCTTCTGGCGCAACAAGCGGTGGGAGATCACCGGCCTGCGCCTCGAGCACGCCAAGCTGGAGGTCAGCGCCGATGATGGCGACCTCACCGTCCTGCCCATCGACACGTTTCGTGAGCAACTCTCCTCCGGCGAATGTCTGCGCGTTGCAGTGGATCGTGCTGGGAATGAGCACCCTGTTTCACCTGAATGGATGAGGGACGAGGGAGAGAAAGCGCGACTGGAGCGCCAAGCCCGGGAGGCCATTCTCGCAGCCGAGGCAGAGGCCGTGATGACCGGCAAGACAAAAAAGGAAGCGCGCGACGATGTGGTTGCCTTGTGTAAAGCACGGGGCTGGGACATCCCATGCGAGCGAACACTTCGCTACTGGCGCGCCGCGGCGGCAGGGCACGAGTCCATGCTTTCCCCTGCCTGGAATCGCTGCGGCAATCGATACCAAGGCCCCGACGAATTGCTCCTTGATTCCATGCAAGAGGTGGCAGAAACCGCGCTCCTTTCCAGCGACCGCTTCACGATCACCGCGGCCTGGAAGCTCGTGCAGGCCCTGTACGACAAGAAATGCCGAGGAGACGAACACCGGCCGCCTCAAGCCCGCCGGCCCCACAGCATCAAGCAGTTCAAAAAATTTCTCAGCAAGGTCTCATGGATCACGCAAATGGGCGCCCGTCTCGACTCGCGCACCCGTCGTGCGCTGACACGCGTCGCAGTCCACGCGCACACCGCGGACAGCCTGTGGGAACTCGTCGAAATGGACGCGAGCTGGCTCGACATCAACCTTCGCAATGCGCAGGGAGAAAACATCGGGAGACCCATTCTCTACGCGGCGATCGATGTTGCCTCTGGCTATCCGGTCGGTTTGGTCGTCACGATGCAGCGGCCATCCGTCATGCCCTTCGTCGATTGCCTGCGATTCATGTATTTCCCCAAGCCTGATGGGTTCGACGAGAAGTACGGCATCAAGAATCGCATCGAGCTTTTCGCCAAGCCTTTCAAACTGAATGTCGACAACGGCAGTGAGTTCATCGGCCAGATCGCCATGTCTGTTGTGAGGGTGCTGCTTGGCGACACCGTGCGATGCAAGCCATATAGCCCGCAGGAAAAGCCGCATGTCGAACGATTCTTCGGATTCGTACGCGCCTTCGTCCGGACGCTGCCTGGGTCAACACTCTCAGCCGTAGTCAAGGATCCGCGTGAGCGAGGAAAGGGCGAAGGGTTGCTCGACATCGATGAGTTCACCGCGCGTCTGTTTCATTACATCTACGACGAGTATGCCTTCCAAATTAACGAGGGGCGCTCTTGGAAATGGGGCAAAGCGATGGCGCCGTATGACTTGGTCAAGGAAATGAAAAAGTCGCAGATGGAACCCTTCCCCGTCAGTCGCGACGAGTTCGAAGCAGCGGTCCTCTTCAAGCGAGAAACGCGCACATTGACACACGAGGGCATGAGCTTCGACGGATGGATGTACCACTCTGACGAACTTGCCACCTTGTACCAACGTCAGGGCCACGGGAAATACGAATTCAGCTACTCAGACATCGACGCTGCAACAATTCATGTGCATCCTCATGATGGCGGCGAGCCTGTCGTAGCGATCGAGAAGAAAATCGGAGGGCTGCAAGTGGATCGGGCCACAGCCGCGAAGATTCGCAAAGAGATGCTGCGCGAGGGCCAAATCATCAACGAGCGCTCATTCGCAGCCAGGCTTGTCCGCTTCGAGCAAGTCAAAGCTGACACCAAGCGCGTGCGCGAACGGGCTCAGCATCACAGGGTCAAGGATGCATTGGAGCAGGCACGTAAAGCCACGCTGCCAACGATGCCGCGACCCCCAAGCGCTCAGGCCAAACCCAAGATGCCTGCGGTGGTACTGGAGCGCGCTGAGCTAAAGCCTGCAATGGCCGCATCTCCGTCGACACCGCCGTCCTCTACCTCTGATGTCGGCCCCAGCCATATGACCGATGGCAAGACCTTCGGCCGCAAGCGGGGCGAGCGATGAAGGTAAATCTTATCTATGAGGGCTGGCTGGACGATCACCTCCACTACCGCGCAGCCTACGACCGTCTGGTCGCGGAAATCGAGTTAGTGCTCAATGGAGGGCCTGCCATCGTCGCGCCCGTGCTCGGGCTATCCGGAACCGGAAAAACGGAGCTGCTCAAGGACATCGCCGAACGCTTGGCTGATCGGCTAACCAGCAAGGGTAGACCTGCCGTTCTCGTCGTTTCCTTTCCACCAGGAGCGACCGCTGAGGCTGTGGCCGAACGGATCATCAAATGCATCCTCGGGATTCGTACGGTCAAGGGCACGGGCTATCAGCTGCGCGAACGTGCGCGTGAATTGCTGGCCGGTTCCGGAACGCTCGTTCTCATTCTTGACGAAGCCAATCATGCCGCCGAGGCGCGATCGACCCGATCCACGCAAACCAAGACAAACCGACTGACAGCTGACTGGATCAAAGAAATTGTGGACGTCGCAATGGTGTCTGTCGTGTTTTCTGGGCTGCCACATTCCCGGCGACTGCTCACCGACAACGAACAACTCGAAGGGCGCGCCTTGCGTCCCATCGAACTCAACCCATATGCCTGGCACATCGCCGAAGACCGACACGCATTTCATGAGCTCGTGTACGCATTTGCGGGGCACGCCCGAGCGAGCGGGTGGGCCATCGACATGTCCAACGACATGCTGGTCCGTGCGACCTACATGACGGGGCGTGGCCTGGTTCGCCCTGTACGGCGGCTTTTCGAGAGAGCGGTCGTGCTCGCGTCGGCCAGCAGAGTGATTACGAACAGCGTCTTCGCGACCGCATTCGATCATTGCTTTCAGGAGAGTGTGAGCGGCAATCCCTTTACTTTGGAAAAGATCACCGACGAGATGCTCAATGCCGCACATCGTCAGATGCTGCAATCAGCCCATGAGCCGCAGCGTCGAGGGCGCGACCGCAGCGAGGGACGCGATGGCTAACCCCATCAACTGGCTCACGCCTGTTCGCCCATTTCCTAACGAAAGCTTAGCGAGCTTCCTGGGCCGCTTCGCGCGGGAAAACTACGTCGATTCCCGCCGTGCACTTCTGCAGGAGCTAGAGCTGTCTCACGCGATTCGAGTCGCGGCGGCAGACCTGCCTCGCCTGGGTCAGCTTCTCGGGGTGACATCAGACGAACTCAAGCAGATCGCACCCAGCGACTCTCCAAGTATTCCGGCACTGCGAAGGAGCCTCACCCGGACGCGATTTGATGCGGTCTGCCCGCAGTGTCTGCAAAGCAACTCGTATTCGCGACGCCTCTGGTCCCATGCGCTGGCTACCGCATGCCCTGACCACGGTGTCCATCTGATCGACGTCTGTCCTGCATGTGGGGATCCGCTTCGTCACGATCGGCCGTTGCCGCATCTGTGCGATTGCGGATATGACCTGCGCGACTACGCGCCGACACCAGCACAGCCACATGAGGTCGATATCGCCCAACTGCTCGAAGGGCGTATGCCGCAGGCCTGTTTCTTGCCGCTGGACCTTGCATCCGGCGTACCGGCGGACATCGACCTCTTCATTCTCGGGTTGGCAAACCACTTTGCACCGACTAACACGAGCGCACCAGGCGCCCGTCCTGGGAAGGCTGCCATGCCGCGTTCCGTGGAGTCAGCGCGTGAACGTCTGAAGGAAATCTTTCAACTGACGCATCCTTGGCCTTCGGCAATCGAAGCACGCGTGGAAGAGCTGATGAAGGTCGCTCCCCGTGAGGCAACGGTCAGCGTTTCGCGTCGGCTTGGTCCTTGGTATGGGTTTCTTTTTCGCCGGTTTCGCCACGATGCCTACGCACCGCTTCGTCAGGTTGTCGCGGATTGCATCGTTCGTGCGCACGACAGTCCGATCGACGCCCGCACACGCAACCTTCAAGCGCTGGCGACCGTACGGAAGGAGTGGTTGACCCTGGCCGAAGCGGCGCGCGAGTTGGGGGTGCGCTCGGAGCGCCTGGCCGACGGCATTGACGATGGCCGCATTCAGGCAATCGTCCGTGATGAAGCTGCGGGCTACAGGCAGCAATTCATCTCGCGTGCGGAAGTGGATAGGCTGGCAGGTGTTCGGGCAAGCCACATTGATGAATCTTCTGCAGCCAGGCTTCTTAGCGTTCCTGCGTCCGTCTTGTCCGTGATGAAGGATGCCGGACTGGTCCTGGCAGTCGATGCGGCTCAGGTCGCTCCAGTGATCAACGGACGAATTGATGCCGCCCATCTTCAGAAGCTGGCCAATCAGCTCCTTGCGCGTGCGCCGAAAATGGTCAGCGGCGATCGCGCTCGGTACGTGGCCTTGCGCGATCTGAACCTGCGAAGGACGACCGACCGGCAACGCCTGATCGATCTGTTTGTAGACATCGGGGATGGAAGCTTCATGCCTGCCGGTCACGATGGCAGCGGGGTTGTTGGTGGCCTGCTTTTCACGAAGGGTTCTGTGCAGACACGCATCGCCAGCTTCGCAGTACAAGTGCAGCTGAATGTGCAGCAAATCAGCGAACTGACGGGCGCCCACTACGACGCCGTGAAAAGCTGGATCGACAGCGGGTTGCTGCCTGCCTCGAGATCGACTGACTTGCAAGGGCAGCCTTGGCTGGTAGAGCTCAGCGACCTTGTGCAGTTCCTGCTGCACTTCAGCCCGCTGGCTTCTCTCGCCAAGCAGGTCAACTCCTCTTCGCGTGGGCTGGCCGCCGCATTGGCGCGGCGGGGCCTGCAAACTGCTGCCGGTGACCAGCAGCGTGGTGCCGTCGTGCGACTTAGCGATCTGGTTGAACTTGGACAGAAGCCACCTCAGATTGCGGCCCCCGCATGTCGCGCTTCGCTGGATCCATCAAGCACTCTTGATCATGCAGAACAATATCCCACTGATGACTGAAAGCTCTTTAGTGCTGGTTGTTGATCTTGAGGCCACTTGCTGCGACGCCGGCTCCATACCTCAATCCGAGATGGAAATCATCGAGGTTGGAGCGGTGATTGCATCGATCAGCGGCAAGACGATCGCGGAATGGTCCTCTCGCGTTCGTCCAGTGCGCAACCCGCATCTGACGGCCTTCTGTACCAGGCTGACAGGGATTGAACAGCAGCAGGTCGATTCCTCCGAAACGCTCCCATTCGTTGTGGCTCGTGTCAAGGAGTGGCTGCGGCGCGAGGGTGACAACCTCGCAGCCTGGGCTTCGTGGGGTGCATACGACCGACATCAGTGGCATCAGGACCTCCATTACCACGGACTTGAATGGCCGCTTCCGGCTCAACACTTGAACCTCAAAGCGCAGTTTGCGAAGCGCCACCACCTGAAAAAGCGACCGGCGCTTTCCAAAGCGCTGGGCCACGTCGGCTTAGAGTTCGTCGGCTTACAACATCGAGCTCTTGACGATGCGCGCAACGCAGCTCGATTACTGCCCCACGTCCTCGGCATCGAGGCTTAGAGCCAAGCGGCTGGCATCCCTAAATTTGACGACGCTGTAACTACCGATTTGGAAATACCAACACTGCTCGATAGTATCCGTAGGAGAATCCGCGCAACCTACAAATAAGTACGAAAGCAATGTCCGTATAGCAGCGATTGCGGTCACTCAGTCAGAGCGAACAGCGGGCGGCTTCCGGCCCCCCTCGGTCATTCCGAGAACATCCGCCACTGCTAACACCCTGATATATACTAATGAAATGACCAAAACTGGCGCCGAGCCCAAGCTCGAAGACGTCCTGTCACTATTCAAAGACCATAGCGGCGATGAGTCGGGTGGGCTGCATGCCATCCGAGGATTTGCTTTCCAGGTTTGGCAAGCCGTGCTTGAGACGTTGAAGGCGCACGCCACGGGTAACGACTATGCAATCGTCTTGGAGTGGCAGCAAGACATTGCCATCCTGGACGCTTCGGATAAGCCGACGAAGATCAAGTTCATTCAGCTGAAGAAGAACGAGTCTTCACACCATTGGACACTGCACGCGCTCATCACGGCTGCCGCTGATGACGGTCCCACAGCAGCAGATATCCCTGGCGCGGCGGGCGCGACCGCCACGCCGGCGCCAGCCGCGACGACAGGCAAGAAGAGGCCTGCAGCACCGAAGCAGTCTGTCTTGGCCAAGCTGTACTTCCACAGGCGCAGGTTCTTCGGCGCAGTCCCAACCGAGTTGGTCTTCGCATCGAACGCGCCCTTCTACGTGGCGGCGGATGACACGCCCGACTCAGAGCAGACCTTCGACAAGGTCGTACTCGCGAGTCTTCCCACCGTACCGTTGGACAAATTGAGCGCTGCACTGCGCAAGCAACTGTCTTTACCGCCAGAGGAAGTGTTGGAGTTGGATGACTTCACCCTGGAGGTCACCAATTGCCCAACGGAGGAAGCGCACAAGTTCGCCATCGGCGAGCTGGTGGAGCTCTGCTCACTGCAGAAGATCCAGCCTCTTGTGACCGCTCCGTTCGTCGCGGTCTGTCTGATTGCGTCGTACATCAACCAGCGCGCCGGCAAGCGCGCCTTCGCCAAGGACTTCCCCACGCTGCTGTCCCGGGCCGTCACTCGCGCAGAAATCACCACCTACTTGGCTGCAGCAAACGACTCGCATGTCAGCACTCAGGATCTCGTGGAGAAAACAATTGAGCGCTTGAACCTGGAAAAGGCAGACTTCGAGGTGGTTCAGGAGATGCAGGACCAGATTAACTCCGCCTGCGCGCAAGTCACCAACCGGGCCAGTCCAGTCTGGTTGAGCATTGATGCGCTTGTCCAACTGGCGAAGTCGAACGACAGATACAAGGCACTAGGCGACCTAAAAAATCGCTTTCCCGCCTGGTTGGCGGACTTCCGCGCTCTAAAGCTGCCGGAAGCCAAGGCATTTAACGACGGCTACCTGTATTGCCTCATGGCGATGATCATCCAAAATGCAAAGTCAATCCAACACCTTTCAACTGCTTCGGTTGGTTCGAAACCTGAGGCAGAAGAATGAGCCGGTTCGTAACCTTCAACGCGCTTTGGATTCTGTCCGAGCGAGACGCGAGCGCGCGGCATCTAACGTTTCACCCGCAGAGGAACCTGCTCGCGGGTGACAACGGCACGGGGAAGTCCCGCGTACTGAAGCATCTGGTCTGGGCGCTCGGCTGCGAGCCACCCAAGCGTGCGGGCCCTGGCTTCGATTCGAACGTGGTAGCTGCCGTCGATGTCTCTATTGGCTCCAAGCGCCGCACTTTCCTGCGACAGAACCGCCGACGCGCTGCCTTCAATGAGCACGGCGGGCTGGAGTTCGTCACCGACTCTGCCTCGAAGTGGGCGGCGTATTTCGCCGACGAGTTCGACTTCCCGCTGAAGCTTCAGCGCCCCGACGACGCGGGTTTCGCGTTCGCAGGCCCTGGCTACGCGATGCTGCCTTTCTACATTGACCAAGACGGGGGCTGGGGGCTGAAATGGAATGCGTTTACTGACCTGACCCAGTTCACGAAGTGGCAGGCGTCTGTTTTCGCGTCGTTCACCGGTATGAAGCCTGAGCGATATGTCCTCGAGCAACTCCGCAAGGACGAGGCCACGTTTCGCCTTCGGCAGGCCAAGGCCAAGGCGTCAGTGCAGGAAGCGGCATACAAAGAAGTCCTAGCGATGTTGCCCGAGGAGACGGCCGTCATTGATGAGAAGTTGTTTGCAGAGCAACTGCGCGACATCGCCGAACAGGTTCAAGGCTTGCAGGCGCAGCAGGACCATGCGCGCGCAGAGCTCATTACGCTTGCCCAGCAGCGGCAGCGCAGGTTCTCGGAACTGCAAATGGCACTGGAGAACGAGAAGGAGTTGGTCGAAGACCTGGCTTACCTCTCCGGTTTCAAGGATGAGGCCCAGCTCGTATGCCCCACATGCTCGCAGGTTCACATGACCTCGTTTGGCGCCCGACAGGCTCTCGCCGTCGACGCACACGACTTGCATGAGGTTGCCGTCAAACTGCAGGGAGAACTCGACAAGGTCTCTGTCAAAGAAGCCGCCCTCCAGCAACATCTAACCGCCATCGGGTTGAGGCTTCGAGAGCTGAAGGCGGCGATGCAGCGTGAGGACCAAGGTCATAAAGTGGCCGACGTCATCGCTGCCAAGAGCCGCGACACGCTTAAGCTCGCCTACGACGCCACCCGACGCGACTTGGCGTCCACCATCGATTCGCTCGTCGAGGAGAAAAAGGAAGTTGATGAGCAGCTCGCCGCCCTTACTGACAAGGGCCGCGAGAAGCGCGTGAAGACCTACTTTGGCGAGCTGCTGACCTCGTACGCTGACAAGCTGAACATTGACAGGGCTGAAATCAGCACAAAGCTGGCTATCGGCGCACGCCCGCCGGGCGCCAGTGGCAGTTATGCGCCACGCGCCGTTCTTGCGACACATCTGGCGCTCATCGGAACTCACCTCCATGCTGGGCCAGGTTGCACCTTCCCTTTTATCGTCGACACGCCACAGCAGTCTGGCCAGGATCCGACCAGCCTGGGCCGGATGCTTGACACCATCTTGGAGCCCACAGTGTTGGGCCAGCGGATGGTTGCCTCCGAGTCCATTCCAGCAGGTTGGATGCCCCCGGAGAACTGCAAGGTGCTCACGTTCGACGAAAAGCGCCAACTTCTTCGTAAAGCCGAGTACCGTGACGGGATAGAGGCACTTGGCGGGATGGTCACGACGATGAAGGCCGCCTTGATTGAGTCCGAGGAGCCGAGCGTGGAGGGCGATATGCCAGTAGCCTCACCGGACGCCGATGATGACGAGGCTGAAGACGAGTCCTGAAGGACATAACCCAATGTCGGCGATGTGACCGAAGAATGGACCTGTTGATCGTTTGACTACCTTGCAGATCCTCGGTACGTTTGGATCTTGTTTTGATCGTCGATCAGCAGGGCCGATCTGTGGGTCGTATTCCGCACGGGCGGAGACACACCCCAGGACGACATCATCAACGGTGCTGCAGGCGTCTAGGCTCCCTTTGGATTCACCCGCAGTTCTAGGAGTAAGACTGGACCTTAGACCTGCTTGCGCTGGGTCCAGAGCTGAACCTGCTCGCTGCGCTGGAGTCGAGCGAAGAGCTTGGCTTTTAGATGGGCAACGACAGTAGCCCATATTTGGTGACGCAGTCGCTGGAAGGATGCGAGCCGGTCTCTAAGTTACCGCCCTTCAGCATGCTGCTGGGGCTTGCCCGGGTTGGGCTCACGCGACGCGTCGCCGCTTGGTCGGAAAGAACTGCTGATAGAGCCCAACGACCGGTGTTTGTGGTTGCGGACGCTCCGCCCTCGCGCGGTGAATGAATCTGACCAACGTAGGCTCAACATATTCGATCAGAAGAGTCGTGTTCGGCGATTGCTCCTTGATGAATCAGCGTATCGAAGTAACTCTTACTACGGCCGATCAGGTGTTGGTTTTGTACGATTGCGTCGTCTATTCTGATATCTACCCACCTCTGCCACTGACAACATGCCTCTGTCCTGTAAGTCCGGCAATGATTCCATCTGCTCCATCGAGTACGACGCCGATCAGTGGAATGAGCTCAGGGCATTGAACGCTGCGGAGGATCGTCTGCGCCTCCCATGCTGCGGTAGTCGGGTCACCTTGAAAACGTCCAAGCTAGGGACGCGGTTCTTTGCTCATAGGCAACGAGGCGAGTGCACTTCAGCCGCAGAGACTGCCGAACATCTGTTTGTCAAAGCATGTATCGCTCGGGCCATCGCCGGGACGGGCTGGAATGTAGCCACTGAAGTGCGTGGGAGCGCGCCTGACGGTAGCCTCTGGGTCGCTGATGTCATGGCCGAACGCGGTAAATACCGCATCGCATTCGAAGTTCAATGGTCGCCCCAGACACCGCAGGTGACCGCGCAGCGACAAGAGAGGTACCGAGTTAGCGGCGTCCGCGGCTTGTGGCTTCTTAGCCGCCCGAGTGGCATAAAGGTTTCCAAGGAAGTGCCATCACTTCTCATTGAGGTGGAGCTCGATACTCCCGCCGCGTGGGTGAGAGTCCCGGCCGAGGAATCGGGGTACATGACGGATCACAGTGCGCGAAAGGCAGAATTCCTCTGGTCGCAGAAGATCGAACTGGACCGCTTTGTTCGTGGCTGCCTATCAAGAAAGTTCGTTTGGGCGCCTGGCCTCAACGAGTATGTTCCGCTAGATGTCTGGACGGCCGAGCAGAACTGCTGGAAGTGCCATAAGCCGACCTCGATCATTACGCGACTCAACTTTAGGGTTGATCGATTGTTGCCTGGCGCCAAGCCCGTTTCCTTGCGACTTGAAGACTTTGACACGCCAGCGGGCAATGCACTCCTGTCCAATGCGTTGAAGCACGCTGATCTCAGGGCTCAAGGCATCGGTGAGATTCGAAGTAGGTTCTCACGAACCCGTGGTAGCGCCTACCTTTCCAATGGCTGCGTCCACTGCGACGCTCTCCAGGGAGCGTTCTACGAACATGAGGTCTGGCACGACGCCGAGCCGACGCTGACGGTCGAATGCTTGATGTCAGAAGCACTGTTCACCGACGATGTACATGAGACCCCATTACGCTGGGCTTTTGATGAAAGTTTTGCAGTTCCTTAGCATGGGCTCACATCGATGCAAAACGATGCAGCAGCGCTGCCGCTCCATTTGGCCGACGGATTCACGCCCTCAACTACGCAGTGCACCGACCACGGCGTGACGTCCAACGGGATGAAGCCGCCCTCGACGGGGGTGCCGCCACCAGCGATAATTTGGCGGCTGCATGCAACGCCACCACATCGAGCGCAGGTGCGGCAGGATTTTGCGTTCCGATGAGACGCAAAGGGCAAAACACTGCTTCCGGAAGCGGCAAATCTTGTTGCACCCCACCCCTCTAAGTTGTTGATTTGGCAAGGGCGGGGCGGCAAAACTTTGAAGCCATCGACACGGTGGTGTAGGTGAACGCATAAGCTGAGAAACGGGACCCATAAGTTGAGAAACTTATGGGTTCTTTGTTTTGCGCGCCAAAGGCCGCGTAAGGCAACATGGCGCTATCATGGTTGGCATTCATTC
>Ga0208491_10100_pt1 | contig 24311 bp, 17 predicted proteins | sample SubbioCSW11_NovA_FD_184819 | JGI IMG/M metagenome (GOLD analysis project Ga0208491, IMG submission 184819) | Serpentinite rock and fluid subsurface biosphere microbial communities from McLaughlin Reserve, California, USA - CR11_CSW11_NovA (SPAdes) | ecosystem: Environmental > Terrestrial > Deep...
TTGATTTGTTTGGCTCATTTTTCTTGCATTTCGCTTGTCCGGTTCAAAAGCTTAACCCCTCATGGGTTGCCTTCGCCTCGACAAAACAATTTATTCGCATCGTTTTAACAATGCTTACTTCGCATGGTGTTTCCTGTTTAGTTTTCAAAGAACATCCCACTCTGAAATCCCCTTTCCCTCTTTAATCCCCTCTCCCTCTTTTCTTTTTCCCCTCTCCCTCTTTTCTTTTTCCCCTCTCCCTCTGGGAGAGGGCTAGGGTGAGGGTAGAGCTAGGATGAGGGTAGAGCTAGGATGAGGGTAGAGCTAGGGTGAGGGCCGGATGAGGGATATTTTCGTCCCTCTGACTATCGTTCCCAACAAGCAGGACGAGTCAGCACGTATAAATATACCACCGCAACAGGGGAAAAACAAACCGCCCTAATCAAGCCTATCACGATTGGGCGGCATTTAAACGCCTTTACTTTAAAAAATCGTGCTATTTCTAAGTATTTCGCCTTTAACAACTTTTTTTAATCACGCGGGCGCATTGTGGGAAAGAGAATCACATCGCGGATAGACGGGGAATCAGTCAGGACCATAACTAGCCGATCAATACCGATGCCGAGGCCTCCTGTAGGTGGCATCCCGTATTCGAGTGAATGCAGGAAATCTTCATCCAACATCTGCGCTTCCTCGTCGCCAGCCTCTCGTTTAGCCATTTGCCGCTCAAAACGTTGACGCTGATCGAGAGGGTCATTAAGTTCTGTAAATGCATTGGCAATCTCACTGCAAGCCATAAATGCCTCGAAACGATACGTCATGGACGGATCGTCTGTTTTACGCTTCGCCAATGGCGACACTTCAAGCGGATAGTCGACAATAAATATGGGCTGGAATAGCCTATTTTCAACAAATTCTTCAAAAATTTCGTTCATAACTTCCCCACGGAGCATTCCCGGCTTAATTGCTAAGCCCTTTTCCGCAGCCACTGCTCGCGCATCTTCGTCAGTTATTATTTCATTAAAATCAATTCCAGCGAACTGCCTGATGGCAGCGACCATGGTCAAGCGGGGCCAAGGCGGCGTCAAGTCCAGTTCTGTTCCCTGGAACACTAATTTCATAGTTCCCAATACCTTTTGCGCTACCGAAGCAATCAGTTGTTCTGTAAGAATCATCATATCCAAATAATCTGCTTGCGCCTGATAAATCTCTACTGACGTAAATTCTGGGTTGTGTCTGGTGGAAATTCCTTCATTACGAAAAATCCTGCCCAGCTCGTAAACCTTGTCCATGCCACCCACTACCAGCCTCTTTAAATGGAGTTCTGTGGCAATCCGCAAGTAAAGCTGCATTTCCAAGGCATTATGATGGGTAACAAACGGACGGGCAGATGCTCCGCCGGTCAAAGTATGCATCACAGGTGTTTCCACCTCAAGAAATGCCCGCTCATGCAGATAATTCCTTATTTCTTGCACAATTTTACTGCGCAAAATGAATACTTTTTTAACATCCGGATTAACAATCAAGTCCAGATACCGCTGTCGATAACGCAAATCAACGTTTGTCAGACCATGCCATTTTTCCGGCAGTGGGCGCAGCGATTTAGCAAGCAATCTAAACTCTTTTACGGCTACAGTTACTTCCCCTCGCCGTGTGCGAAAAGCCTCTCCAGACACTCCGATGATGTCGCCCATGTCTAAAAGTTCGAAAATTTCGTAGCATTTTTCCCCCAGGTCATCAAGCCGCAGATAAATCTGAATCTGCCCGCTCTCATCCTGCAAGTTGGCAAATGAGGCCTTACCATGAGTTCTGATAGTCATCAAACGGCCTGCCAACAACAATGGTTGTCCTTCTAACGCAGCAAAGCGACCGCTCACATCGGCCGCACAATGCGTAACCTGATATTTTTCACCATAAGGCTCAATGCCCAGTTCCTTTAGTTTAGCCAATTTCTGGCGCCGAACAATTTCTTGCTCGCTGATACTTTCACTCATCTAGCTGCTCACCACCCGCATGAGGAGAATTTCTATGCTAAGATATTTTAATAATTTGATATTTGAGAACTCCTGCCGGTACAGATACTTCAACAATATCATTTATTTTTTTACCGATAATTGCTTTTCCCACCGGAGATTCATTAGAGATTTTGCTTTCAGCCGGATTAGCTTCCGCAGAGCCCACAATTGTGTATTTGCAATCTTCATCATACTCCAAATCCCTCAAAATAACGGTTGAGGCAATGCTGACAATCTCGGAACTAGTCTCCTCATCATCTATAATGCGCACGTTGCGCAGCATCTTTTCTAAAGTTATAATGCGACCCTCAATAAAAGCCTGTTCGTTTTTTGCATCTTCGTATTCCGAGTTTTCTGAGATATCACCAAATGAAATCGCTGTTTTAATACGGGCGGCCACTTCCCTGCGTTTAATTGATTTTAAATGCTCCAGCTCTTTCTCTAAATTTTCCAGGCCACACTGAGTCAAAATCACTTCTTTACTAACCATTTATTTCGCTCCTTCAATGCGTTTTGAAACTGCACGCTCAATTATATTCCGCAATGTTGCCGCTTAAACCATACTTTTGCCAGAAATCAGTGTTCACCTGTAAATAAAAAAGACGCTAAATAACGAATCGCCAAACGGCGATTCAACCTTCAAATCTACTTCTTTTTCTTCCTATTATAACTCCACAAATCCTAAATAATAACAATAAATCACTTGCAAATTTTTCTAATTCATTATAGAACAGCCATTATGCTTTGTCAAACTGAAAAAAGACGTCGTTTCTGCTCCGCGTTTTTTCTAACTTGCTCAATTTCCGCATTTGTTATGGCACGTTCAAAACTACGAAACCCGGAGATTTTGAAACCGTGCTTGTCTGCCAATCGACTAATCTCATCAATTTGCGCCACAGACAAATCCCGTCCCAGTGTAAATGATTCATATTTTCCTTCCAAAGAAAGAATCATCGTTTCTGCCATGCAAGCGTACGAGGTGCGCGGGGGAAAGCCGAAACTAAAACCGAAATCTACCTGTCCGGGCACATCTACCACACCGCCCTCAATCACCAAAACATCATTACGCAATTCTGCGCAGCGTTTTGAAACATCCCGAGGTCTAGCTACATCACAGACCAAAGCCCCCGGCTTCAAGTCCATCACATCAATTACTGCTTCAGCAGAGCCGGTTACCGCAATTATTATGTCGGCACGCTGGACAGCAAATTTAACCTCCGCAGTCACCTTGGCCGCCAAGCCTGTTTCTCGTAAAATCCTGGAGGCTAAACTATCTAGCTTATGCTTGTCTCTGGCAAGAAGAGTTAAAAAACGCGCTTCCCTGGCAAGAATTCTAGCACAGACACTGCCAATAGAGCCGGTGGCACCAACGACAAGTATTTCTGCCCGGGAGAAATCTATCCCCATCAATTCAGCAGCTTTTTTTGTTCCCTGTAAAGCAGTGGCAACGGTGTAACTATTCCCGGTAGTCACCGCAATGTTTAAGTTTTTTGATACTGTAATTCCCGCATCACCTACAACAGATGTCATGGCGCCGAGACCGACAACTTTAGCGCCCAACTTCTCTGCCACCTTGCCGGCACTAATAATTTTTTTGATTACTTTTTCCTCGGACAGGGTGACCATCTGCTTTGATGTCAGCGGACACGAAACAAAATGTCCAGTAGTTTCGGCATATTCTGAACGAATCCCAGTAATTTCCGAAACCTTAAAAGGCGGTATAGTTTTTATCACCGTTTCCACTACAGGAACCGGCCACTTTCTCATAAACTTTAGCTTCCTGAAAACATCCTCCAATTCAATTGGATGGATAATAAAAGCAAATTGCTCCATATTGTCCCCCTGTCTTACTGCTGTAAATATGTAATTCTTGGTGCAAAGTTGATATCATTTAGAAGTTCTTCATACTCGGCTGCTCCTAATTCTCGCCGCTTACCGGAAATAGCCACCAACAGCGCCTCCATCACGTTTGTGCCAAATGTTCTGCCATTAAGCTCCGGGGTTGTTGTCACCAGCACCTTTACCCCCCGCTCTGCCAGCATCGCCACATCATCTCTGGTAGTAGTGTTTGTGATAACAGTTTTCCCTCTCAAGTCAAGAGGCATATATCTTCGAATGAAATGAAAATCTCCGGCGATAATCTCTGCCTCGGCAAATAATGCAGGCGCCTTCGGGCTGTTTTCCTCCTGCTGTTTACCAATTGGGTACAACATAGCTAAAGGTAGTTGGCACAGAAGCGGTGCCAAAATACTTGCCACAATCTCAAGCGCTTTTAGAGAGCGCAGCGGCAAAGGAATGCCGACAGTAAAAATCAAATCCCCCATTGTCAAACGGCAACCGGCGGCATTTAGTGCCTCTGCCATACCAAAACGATCTGCCCCTGACATCATCAGTACTTTTGGCGCACCCTGCAACAGATCAGTATTTAATTCTAGATATTGAATCACTTTTCTTTCCAAAGTATTTTTCAAACCTGAGCCATCCAATATGGGGCTCAATTTCGCAGATTTTACCACATTTTTGGCCTCACGCAATGTATAACGTTTCTTTCCGGCAAAAACATAAAGATCCATGCCGCCAAGCCCAAAGGCAGCCACTTCTCCGTCTAAGCGCTCTATTTGCTTAACCATTTCTCCCAGATCACCATCTGTGCCAATCCGTTCCACACGGCAGGCCTGACCCAACAACTCCACTTCTACCACATGGTTACGCTTTGCTGAACCAAGACTGACACTTACAACCCGCTTCAATGCTTTCCCTCCCGCTACGCGTTGATAAACGGCTCCAGAATTTTTTCCAGCTCTTTGGGGTTCACATAAACATCTCCCGCAATCGGCGTGCTGCCTATTTCCACGGCCAGCACCTCACAGTCTAACAGTGCCTCTGCCAAACCCTTCCACTTTGCAGAACAAAAAACTAACACCAACTCGCAGCGGCGGAACTGTTCAATAACATCCATCACCTGATGAAAAAAATCAAGACCACTTTTCCCTTCGACCAATTGCCACCGTTCCTGATCTGACAGAATTAACTGCTGTTCTATGCCTAAACAGTTTGCCATAGCGGCCAGTTCTTCCTTATTTGCCACCGGGAAAGCCATTAAACCTATTCTGCCTCCCCGGCGAACGGCTCCCATGGTTTCCAAGCGAGAAATAAATGTCCTGTCCAATAACAACTTAGCGGCTACTTCCTGCTGCGAAAAACCAAGCTGGCGCAGGTGTAAAATTTTACGGATAGTCTCTTCAATTTTGCTTAAATTAATCAGCTTTTCTCCGATGCGAATAAATTCCATAGTTATCCCCGCAAACAGTATATTTATGTGCACAAGATTGTATACATAAAATTTTACCATGAAATGCCTGCCGCTGCAATTAATATTTTCCAACTATCAACTGTCCGGCAGCAATTCCGTCAAAACGACCAACAGCTCTGCTTTTGACTTTGTCTGCATGATCCGGTTGCGTACAACAGCCGCTCTTGGAATTCCTTTAAAATACCAGGCTAAATGTTTCCTCATCTCCCGCACGCCGCTGTCTTCTCCTTTTTGAGCCACTACCAAGTCAAGCTGACGCTTAGCCAGCATTATCCTTTCAGCTATAGTTGGCTCCGGCAACAAATCCCCGCTTGCCAAGAAATGAATCGTCCTCTTTAGTAACCATAAATTGCCTAGCGCACCACGTCCGATCATCACCGCGTCACAACCGGTTTCGGACAGCATTCTCTTAGCGTCCTCAGGCTGCCAAATATCGCCATTGCCCACAACCGGGATTTTTAAAACTGCTTTAACAGCGGCGATAGCACTCCAATCAGCCTTCCCGCTATATCCCTGCTCCCTAGTCCTGCCATGAACAGTTACAGCAGCGGCGCCTGCCGCCTCAACAGCCTGTGCCACTTCTATAACATTGACCGACTGCTCGTCCCAGCCTTTGCGCATCTTGACTGTAACCGGCACTGTTGACGTCCTGCAGACAGCCTCTACAACGGAAAACGCCTTTTTCGGCTCCCGCATCAGGGCACAACCCTCGCCCTTGCCCGTCACCTTTTTTACCGGGCAACCCATGTTGATATCAAACAAGTCTGGCTTCATGGCGGCACAAACGGACACGGCTTCCGCAAAAAATGACGGCTCACTGCCAAATAGCTGAATACCAAGCGGTCGTTCCTCTTCAGAAAAGCGGGCAAGTGCCAAAGACTGCTTGGGCGCTGATATTATCCCTTTAGCGCTGACCATTTCAGTATATACTAAGGCGCAGCCCATCTCTTTTGCCAATATACGGAACGGACTATCTGTCACTCCGGCCATGGGTGCAAGAATAACCTGGTTTTTTAGAATAAGCTCACCGATTTTCATAGTCTTCTCCTTACATAAAATGCAAATAAATAAGCGCCCTCTTCAGACGCTTATTTATTTGCATTAAGAGCTGCTTTTGCTCCTCACAGCTAAAGCCTAGGATACCCAATTAATCTGCGGCCTAACCGCTAATCACTTCCGGCAATACAAAAAGTTCCTCCGGTGAAACTTCTAACACGCGTGCAAACTTTCTGAGCAGATCAACGCGCGGATATTTAGCTCCTCTTTCAATTGTAGACAACATACTGACAGAAATTCCTGACGCATTAGCTAAATCATCCTGCGTAAGACGCTTCAATCTTCTGAGAGCACGCAAACGCTTCCCGAGTAACTCAGACATAAGCATCCCTCCTGCCCTCTCTCTTCGACATAAAAACAAAAAATCCTTTCTTTCCCACCATTTTTTACCGTACAGCCTCTCAGCAACGCCCATGCAAGAAAGCGTCAGATAGTTCCTGCTATTTAACTTCCAGTAAACCTGCCATTGGAATTAAAATCCTGACTGTGGTTCCTTGCCCCACTACAGATTCTATTTGAATCTGTCCGCACAGGAGCTTAGCCCGCTCATTCATTCCCGCTAAGCCTAGCTTACCGGCTCGCAGCAAATCACCGATAAGTTTACGGTCAAAGCCTTTACCTTTGTCACTCACAGAAATTTCAATACTATCAGCAGCAAACTCAATCTTAACCTGAGCATCAGTAACCTCGGCATGCCTAATTACATTACGTAATGCTTCCTGTACAATCCTAAAAAGGGTAACCCGAACTTCCGGTCGCAAAAATATTTTTTCGCCTTGGACACTAAGGCTGATGTTGATCCCGTGAATACTGCCGAGTTCTTCAATATACCATTCGACTGATGGGATTAGACCAAGATCATCTAAAATAGAGGGCCTTAGATCACGACTAAACTGACGAACTTCCTGCAAAATTTCTTTAACCTGTTCAACCATCCTGTATAGAAAACGCGAGTCTGACACTATAAGGTGTTTGCTCGACAAGAGAAACTTCTCTAGTTGGTGCATAATAACTATCAAAGACTGAGCCGTGCTATCATGCAGCTCACGACTAATCCGCAGCCGCTCCTCTTCTTGGGCTCGAGTGATATGGCGGATATAGTATTCAAGATTCTCCTGCATTTTTCTCTCTTCAGTAATATCTTTGGCAATATGCTGAAAGCCCTGCGTCCCGCCGATTTGCAGCAAATTAGTAGTCACCTTAAGGATTATTTCCAAACCTTGGCAGTTAATGATTGTCTGATCATAAGACCATTGCTTAGGCAACCCTGCCCATAATTGTTTGCGAACAGTTTTTGCTTTAGATAAACTGTTTTGCGGAATCCAAGCGAAAATATTTTTTTCGCTAAGCTGAGACAAATCCCCTCCCACCATATTAAGAAAAGCTCTGTTCCCCGAAATAATATTACCTTCCAAATCTTCCAGCCAAATAATATCGCTTGTTTTTTCAAAGATTTCTCGGTATTGGTTTTCCAACCTCCGAAGTTTCTCTCGCATCATTTTCTGCTTGTCAGAGAGCGAAACATTTTCTACCGCCAGGCTTAACTGTGCAGCCAAAATTTCCAGCACAAAGATTTCCTGCTCGCTAAAATTCCGTTGCGACCTGCTGAATACTGCAAGCGTGCCAATAATCTTATTACTTGAAATTAACGGCATAATTACCGCAGCACAAATTCTTTCTGCATGCAACGCCCCTTCTAATTCATACTCCGGCTGGCCTGCATACGCAAACAAGGGCTCCCCTGATTTTGCCACAGTACCGTTTAGCCCTTCCCCAACCTGGATTGGCTGTTGCTTAACAATCTCTTTAGACAATAACCCTTTGGCAAACAACAAAGTTAACTGTCCTGTCTCTTCCGTGAGAGAAAAGATTGCTACGGCATCAACAGCCAGCTTCTCAAGAATAAGCTCGAAACCAATTTTAACGGCTCCTTCACTGTCCTTACGAGATGCTACGCGCTGGAAATACTCACTAAGTGCAGAAATTTGGTTAACCATATTAAGCCTTTCCACTCATTTCTACATCTTTGAGATTAATCATCCCTTGTTTGAGTGCAACCAAAATTGCTTCCGTCCTAGAGTTTACTTTTTGTTTAGTGAAAATGCTTGCCAAATGCGCTTCCACAGTCCGTCTGCTAACATGCAGTCGTTTGGCAATTTCCTGATTTCTCAAACCATTTGCCACCATAAAAAGCACCTCTAATTCGCGGTTAGTCAATACATCAGCATTATTTCCGTCTTCACACTTATTGCTCCGGCTAAATTTCTGCATTACCTTTAGAGCTACCGAGGGATAAAGGACAGGTTCCCCCCTTGCTACGCTGTGGATGGAACGAATCAGTTCTTGGCAGCTTACATCCTTCAATAAGTAGCCGGAAGCGCCTGCTTCCAACAGAGCAAAGACATACTGATCATAATCGTATGCCGAAAGAATGAGCATCTTAGTACCAGGACTACACTCTCTAATACGACGAGTTGTTTCAATGCCATTTAAACGCGGCATATTAACATCTAAGATAACTACATTAGGTTTAAAGCGTTTTGCTGCCTCCACAGCACTTTCCCCGTCAGCTGCTTCACCCACAACAATAAACTCTTCCCGCTCCTCCAAGAGCTTGCGAATGCTTTCACGAAGCACAGCATGGTCATCAGCTAACAGAATGCTAATCTTGTTCAAAATCTTATTTCCCCCTTAAATCACAAAAAATTATTCTTCTTGGTGAGGGAGGCACCCCTGCAGTCCAGAGGTGCCTCAGTAAGATTCGCCCTTTATCAACTATATATTAGCTGAAATACTCTTTTGATTCTTCTTTTCTTGATTAATAGGGAGATTTCCTTCTTTCTCTCCCAAAATTCTCTGCGGACCTTTCTTTCCCTCAAAAGTCTGTTCTGAAATGCCTCGCTCTCCATCAAGCGACAGGGCCTTCTCCAGCTCACATAAAATGCTTAAATTGTCTTTGCCGCCAGGTGGGAGGAAAGCAGGGTTAAGTTGCTGTATCCTCCCCTCACTGTTTGTTACTGTACCTCTGGTTTCGGCAAAGGTGGCTGCAGGCAGAATGATGTCTGCTTTACCTAAGTCCGCTCGCCAAGTGGAGGTTACTACAACCGTAAACATCCCCTCATCGAAAAGGTCACAATCAAGGCTAAAATCATCACCAATAATCAACATCCCTAACAGATCACCATTTTTAGCAGCCGCCAACTGTTGCGGCAGCGTCATGCCGGCAGTAGTTGGTAGTGGCAAGCCAGCCTCCTGGTAATAATTCATCCTCGCAGCAAGGTCATCCATTTTTTTCCCGCCGGGCAGCAAGCGGGGATGCACCCCCATCTCTAACTGCCCTCTGCTGTTGCCGCCTTTAAACACCTGAAGCACACCTTGCCCCTGTTTATTTCTGCCGATTGCCTGCGCAATTTCCAGCAGCGCCGTCATCTCAGCATCATCCAAAGCTTCCCCATCTACCACCACAACCGGTTTGCGTGCCCGCAAATAAAGATGGAGAAGTTCAATGACCTTTGCCGGTTTAACGCGGACAGTTCCCGGTAGCTCCAACAGCCGGTGCTTAATTTCATCTTCGCTCAAAGGCACCCCAAAATCTCCTGCCACCAGCTCATAACGTTTCAGATATGCCTGGATCGCCTGAAGAAGTTTCAGCATCTTCCAAGGATTCGTGCGCACCGTCAGATTTGCCTGGGGGTCAAGCCGTGTAGCCTGCGGACTAACGACAGCCAACTTGCCGCCTTTAGCTACAGCCTGCCGGATTTTTTGAGCAACAATGGGATAATCCACCGTTGGATCCGTATTAATTACCAGAATAAAATCACTCGTTATTAAATCATTGTAGCTAATGCCGGCAGCTTGAGGGATTGCTGCTGTTGCCAGATATTCCGCAGCAACAGGTCTGGTGCTATCAATATTGTTTGTCTGGAGAGCAAACCGGGCCAATTTTTGGGCCAAATAGTTTTCTTCGTTACTTAGAGCGGGCGATACTAGTACGCCTATACTATCGGAACCGTAGCGTGAACTGATTTTTTCCAGCATAGCTGCTGCCGAGCCGATAGCTGCTTCCCAACTAACTTCCTGCATTTTCTCACCATTTCTGCGCAGGGGTGATTTCAAGCGCCCGGAACTGTGAACAAAACGATATTCAAAAGCACCTTTTTTACAAAGATTGCCATGATTTACTTCCCCTCGCAAAGGAGAAGTAACTCTTGCTATTTTATCTCCGACAACATGCAATTCCAGCGCGCAGCCGGTGCTGCATTGAACGCAGGTAGTAGACACAACCGCGTCAGGGCGGAAAGGCCCCGGCTTTACGAAAGGACTAACTGCAGTCAACGCCCCCGTTGGACAAGCAGAAACACATTGGCCGCATGATTCGCACATCGTTTCGGCAAGCGGCAAGGCCATGGCTGGCTTTACTACTGTATCATAGCCGCGGTTAACAAATCCAAGCGCACCAATCGCCTGCACTTCCTGGCAAATCCGTACACAGTTCCCGCAAAGAACACATTTATTTGCGTCATGATTAACAAAGCGATGATCATGGTTGATCTTATACCGCTTCTTGCTAACGCCCAGACGTTCTGTATCAACCTGATATTCTGTGGCCAGCTTGCGTAAGGTGCAACTAAAGACATCTTCACAGCCGCAGGAAAGACAACGCTTTACTTCCTGATTAACACCTTCCCTGCTAAGCCCTAAGTTAAACTCCGCAAAAGTTTTAACCCTCTCCATTGGCGATGTATGGACTTCGGGCGTGCGAGCAATTCTTTCCCTCTCTCCCAAATCGGCAGGCTTCAACTCATGCAGTTTGCCCATACTGCAATTAAACGGCTTTTCTTCAGGAATAAACATCTCACCGGCTAGATAGCGGTTGATAGCTCGAGCCGCCTTACGCGCTGCTGCTATCGCCTCTACCGCAGTAGCCGCCCCACTGACACAGTCTCCAGCCGCAAAGACGCCCGGCTCACTGGTGCAGCCAGATTCCCTGTCAACTTCCATCGTCTGCCAAGCGCTCAGGCGAACACCGCTTCTGCCTGCAATCTCCTTGTCAACCACCTGGCCTATTGCCAGAATGACAGTGTCAAACTCCATCTGATATTCCGACCCCTGAATAGCCACAGGCCTGCGACGATTGGAACTATCCGGCTCGCCTAACTCCATACAAATACATTCCAGTGCTGCAAGCCGACCGTCTTGCGCTAAGCAAAGGGTAGGATTAGTAAGAAAACGGAACTCAACACCTTCTTCTTCTGCTTCCAAAATTTCTATAGGACTAGCGGGCATCTCTTCTTTGCTGCGACGGTAAATAACGACGACCTCTTCCGCACCAAGACGCAAAGCAGTACGGGCTGCGTCCATGGCCGTATTCCCACCGCCAACAACAGCCACTCTGCGACCAAGCTGCGGCGCCCGCTTTTCAGAAACCATCCTAAGAAAATCAATCCCCTTTAAAATTCCGGGCATTTCTTCGTTGTCTAGCCCCAAACCTTGGGCTGACTGGCAGCCAATACCAAGAAAAACTGCATCATATCTCTCTTTTAGCTCGACAAGAGTATAGTCCCGACCAAATACTTCACCTAAACGCACTTCTTGGCATAAGTCTGTAATCAATTTTATTTCCTGGTCCAGCAACAACTTAGGCAGACGATACTCGGGAATGCCGTAGCGTAGCATTCCGCCCAATTCAGGACCAGCATCAAAAAGAGTCACCCGATGACCTGACAAGGCCAGATAGTATGCTGCCGTCAGACCTGCCGGCCCGCCGCCAACGACAGCAACCGAAAAGCGACTGTCTCCCTGTGCTTGCGGCAAATAAGAGGTCAACGCCTTTAAATCATAGTCGCCCGCAAAACGTTTTAAAGCACAGACATTAACCGCACCATCTAAAATATTGCGACGGCATTCAGCCTCGCAAAAACGTGGACAGACCCGACCGCATACAGATGGAAGGGGCAGTTTCTCCTTAATTAGTGCGGCTGCTTTTAAATTTTGGCCGTTACCAATATGGGCAATAAAACCCTGGATGTCAATTTCGGCAGGACAAGCTTGCTGACAAGGAGCCACACAGTCACCACAATGTTCAGAGAGCAAAAGCTCCAACGCAATCCGTCGCAACTCAGTTACGCGCTCACTATTCGTGGTTACACGCATGCCTTCACTGACCTGCGTACCACAAGCAGGAACAGCCGCCGGGCGCCCCTCTACTTCCACAAAACATAAACGGCAAGAACCAAAAGGTTTTAATCTTGGGTCATAGCATAGATGCGGCACTGCAAAGCCGTGCGTTAAAGCGGCCTCTAACAGATTTGAGCCACGATCAACAAAAATTTCTTTTCCGTCGAGCAAAATAGCTACTTTGTTCATTTCATCACCCCCACACGCTGTCCTTGAGCATTCTGGCGGCTTACAGTTACTGGTTTGGAAAGCACAACAATGCAATTAAACTTGCAGCTATTGATACACAGTCCGCAGCGCAGGCAATTTTCAGCATCTATCACATGGGGTGCTTTCTTTTCTCCACTAATGGCGCCTACTGGACACTGCTTTACGCATAGTCCGCACCCTTTGCAATCTTCTGAGACGATCTCATAATCAATCAGAGCCTTGCATACCTTAGCCGGGCAGACTTTATCCCGGACATGGGCCTCATATTCTTCCCTAAAATACTTAATGGTTGTGAGAACAGGATTTGGCATCGTTTGACCCAACCCGCATAGTGAACCGGCTTGAATTTTTTCCCCTAATGTCTGCAATGTAGCAATATCTTCTTCTTTACCTTCACCGGCTGTAATTCTTTCTAAAATTCTCAGCATTTGCTCGGTACCAACCCGACAGAAAGTACACTTCCCGCAAGACTCTTCCCTGGTGAATGAAAGAAAAAACTTAGCCACATCCACCATGCATGTCTCCTCATCCATAACCAGCAGACCGCCGGAACCCATGATTGCGCCGATTTTTTTTAAGGATTCATAATCTACCGGAGTATCTTCCAGCGTTGCCGGGATGCAGCCGCCGGAGGGACCACCCGTCTGAACTGCCTTCAATGGCTTACCTGAGGAAATTCCTCCGCCAATCTCAAAAACAATCTCCCTAATCGTCATGCCCATGGGCACTTCAATCAAACCACCCCGGTTCACCTTGCCGGCCAAAGCAAAAACTTTTGTTCCTTTGCTTTCCTCAGTGCCATAAACACTGTAAGCAGAAGCGCCTAAAGCAATAATCCTCGGTACGTTAGCAAATGTCTCCACATTATTAATGGAAGTTGGTTTGCCAAATAATCCTGCTTCAACAGGAAAGGGGGGACGAAAACGGGGCATGCCTCGCTTGCCCTCTATTGAAGCTATCAGCGCCGTTTCTTCTCCGCAAACGAATGCGCCGGCCCCTTCCCTGATATATATTTCGAAATCGAACCCGACACCAAGAATGTCATGACCCAAAAAATAGTGCTCCTTGGCCTGAGCGATGGCCACTTTCAAACGCCGAATAGCGAGCGGGTATTCCGCCCGGATGTAGATATAACCTGCATTGGCGCCTATAGCATAGGCTGCAATAAGCATCCCTTCCAAAACACTATGCGGGTCGCTTTCTAAAATACTGCGGTCCATAAAGGCCCCGGGATCTCCCTCGTCTGCGTTACAGATTATATATTTCTGCGTACCTTTGGCCTGGGAAGCAAAGGTCCACTTTAAATGTGTCGGAAAACCCGCACCTCCTCGCCCCCGCAAACCGGAAGCCTTAATTTCTGCAATTACCTCCTGCTGTGTTTGTGCCAGCGCCTTTTCCAAGCCGCTATATCCACCTGCGGCCAGATAACTTTGAATATTTTCCGGGTCTATTTTACCGCAGTTATGCAACAGAAACCGCTGCTGCTTTCTTAAAAAAGAACCGGCTTCACCGTCTTTATCAGGCCCCTGGAGCAAAAAATCCTCTGCCGGAACCCCCCCTTGAATATGTTCCGTCACAATGCGCGAGGCATTTGCTAAATTAACATTGCCATAAAGGTAACTCTTGCCCTCAGGAGAAATTACTTCTACCTGCGGCTCACAGTAACAAAGCCCCCTGCACCCCGTGCGCTGCAAGTATATCCCTTTCTGAAGCAGTGCTTCATTTAACAGGTCATAAACTTTTGCTGCCCCCGCTGCAATGCTGCAGGAGGCCAGCCCTATTTTTACCTGATACTCAGCCATTGGAGCAGCCTCCTCCGCACACTAAAGCATCATGTGCGCAGTCACTTTTCCCCTTGCGAACTTCGCCTATGACCTTACCCACAGCAGCCGGAGTCAGCCGACCAAAAGTTTCTTCGTTTACGGTGATCACCGGCGCTAAGCTGCAGCAACCAAGGCAAGCCACTTTTTCCAGTGTAAATTTGCCATCGGGACTTGTGCCTCCTCCGCGAGCACCCGTTTCATGCTGCAATGCTTCCGTAATTTTTTCTGCTCCGGCCAAGTGACAAGCAGTTCCATGACAAACTTGAATTAAATTCTCACCAATAGGTTCCATTCGAAACTGCGAATAGAAAGTAACAATACTATAAAGCTCGCTAGCCCAAATCCCCGTCAGCTCGGAAACACGCTCCAAAACTTCCGGCGCCACATAGCCAAATGCATTTTGAATATCCTGCAAAATTGGAATAGCAGCACCTGGGTCGACATTATGGCGCTGAATAATAGCGTCTATCACAAAGAGCGGATTCTTTTCCTTTAATACTTTAAATTCATTCATGACCAAAGCACTCATCCCTTTATCCCTTCCTTTAACTCTATTTTTAGGTTAGGACTTCTTCTTCATGTCTGAGCGCCTTTAGTAATTCGCGCTTAGAAGTGCGATGCCGCTCAAAAATACTGACAATCTTCAAAGTCGATACATTTTCCACCCAATACAACGAGCTTATCTTCCGTGCCACAGCCTCGACGCTTACAGCAGCCTCAATCATGACTACCATGTCGCAGCTTCCCACCACCGGGTCTACGAAATCCACCTCGATAAAATCTTCCAGGTCCAAGACTGCCTTGCGAAAATCATCATGCCGCACTTCGTCTTTTGCGTTTACCAACAAATACGCTCTTAAACCCACTTTTAAAACTCCTCTCTTAATTAAGGATTTTCCTCTACCCTAATTTAATCACAAACCTATTGCCACCACATCGGTAACTCATTCATTTATCTGTTACTATTTTCACTTATTCTCTTATCATTAGTTTTACTGACTGCCACTGAGTATTTTCCGCATTTTACCTAAGTATAAATACCTATTCTGCCCTTACAAGTCCCCTCTCCCTCCCTTACAAGTCCCCTCTCCCTCTGGGAGAGGGTTAGGGTGAGGGCACAGTACCTCCGTCTTTGTGGGGCATAGCAGTCTACACAAATAAAAAGGACGCTACGCTTTTTCTATCAGCTGACGCGTCCTTTTTATTCATTCGCTTGGGCGGGTTTGAAACCCGCCCCTACGAGCTGCCACCCCTGCGACGCCTCCCATTGCGTTGGAAACCATATAATTTCCTGGTACAAAAATTCCCCTCCCTTGGAGGGGTGCCCGCAAGGGCGGGGTGGTCGCATACCGCCTCAACAAACTCACAGAACACAAGCCTCAAAAAGGCAGAAACTTTACCGGAGGAAACCACCCCGGCGCTTTGTGCCACCCCTCCACCGGAGGGGAATCCACTTTCCTCTGGGAGAGGGGAACTGCGTCCTAACCGTTCGCAACCGCGAAAACGTGCGAGCGAATCAGCTGGGTGAGGATACAATGCCTAAAGAAGACGCACCGTGTTTTAATATAATTTCCAATAAAAAAGTGCCTCAAATAATTATTCTGAGACACTTTGTAGCAGCATAAATTTGATTCCACTTTCTTTTATCCGGTTTTTTGCAATGTCTCCCATTTGCCGCAACGACCGCCCCAGCGCGCCAATATTTTGTCATCCACGGCAATATTGACAATTTCACAGAGATTAGCACAACTCTGACAGTCAAAACTCGAGGCTTGATAATCCATTTCGGAAACCGCAAAACCTCGAAAATCTGTTCTTTGCTTTTCCCGAGCGGTTGACCTGGCTAAAAGGGCGGCACCGATGGCACCCATAACGTTAAAAAATGGCGGCACAGTAATTTTCATGCCCAACGCTTTTTCAAATGCGGCGCAAATCCCGGCGTTTGCGGCCACTCCTCCCTGAAAAACTACCGGTGCTAAAACTTCCTTGCCTTTGCCCACGTTATTAAGATAATTACGAACCAGCGCATCACAAAGCCCGGCGATAATATCAGCCACAGGGTGACCCATCTGCTGCTTGTGAATCATATCTGATTCGGCAAAAACCGAACAACGCCCGGCAATTCGCACCGATCCGCTGCTTAACAATGCCAACTCGCCAAATTCCTCAATGGGAATATTCAGCCTGGCAGCCTGATGATCTAAAAATGAACCTGTCCCGGCAGCGCAAACCGTATTCATGGCAAAATCAACCACAATGCCGTCACGCAAAATGATAAACTTGGAATCCTGTCCGCCTATCTCCAGCACAGTCTGCACATCAGGCACCAAGTGCGAAGCCGCCACGGCATGTGCTGTGATTTCATTTTTGACAGTATCAGCACCTACAATTACCCCCGTCAGCGTTCTCGCACTACCTGTAGTGCCAACTCCGCAGATTTCCACATTTTTGCCTTTTAGCTCCGCTTCTAACTGACGCATCCCCTCTTGCACCGCCTTAATCGGCTGGCCGCTAGTACGGAGATATCGACTAACCAACACTGCGCCCTTCTCGTCAATAACTACCAAATTAGTACTGACGGAACCGACATCAATCCCTAGATATACCTGCATAAACTCGCCTCCTGTCTGTTACTTTCTCCTGAAGTAAGTAAGAAAACCTCCTGCCAGGTTCCCCCGGCACGGCCGGTTTATATATTCCTTCCCCGCTAATTTCCTTCTTCCAAGCCTTCCTTATTCGCCGATAATTAGAATATTCCTGCCCTGAATAAATTAACCAGAGATTAACGCACTTCTGCATTCTTGCTGTTCTCGCCCGGCAAACAAAAACAGCCTCTGAGAAAAAGGCTGTTTTTGTTTGCTAATCATGACAGCAAAGACCCTTCCCTAAAGGATCTGCTTATTCACCAGTCATTTCGCGGGGGAATGTGCAAAAACCAGCTTTTTCCTCCGCAACTTTCCTTTCAACACGACTTGATACATCTTTCGAAATAAAAATCCGAATCACCCATGAGATGCCCAAAAACACCGCCAAAATGATCAAATACGCTAAGAAATTCATCTGCACACCCCTTTCATCTAGCAAATTTTCATGAATTTTAAGAAATCCCCTTGACTCATATTTGCTGATTACTAATCAGTATAGCAAGAGAAAATAGAATTGTCAATTAATTCGGAAAGTTATTTTAATATCATATAAAGTTAAATACAAGCTGCGCCAGGCGCCATTGCGAAGAAAAATATTCTGGTGTATAATCAAAAAAATCGTGGTTGCAATTTTCAGAAAAATTTGCGCTAGGGAGTTGATGCCAGGATGCCTTCTCGGCAAATGAACGACCAAACCTCCCCCCTGGAGCTCCTTAAAAGAATTAACCCCTTCTACCTGCTTGATGATTTAACCCTAGCGCAGGTAGCACAAAACAGTGACTTAGAGTTTTACGCCAAAGGGTCATACGTTTTCCGTCAGGGCGACCTGTCACGTCAGATCCTCTTCATTGTTGCCTCCGGCACCGCTGAGGTAACCGTGCTAGATGAACACGACCGAGAAACAATAGCTGGTGTGCGTCATGAAGGAGAATTTTTCGGGGAAACGGTTTTTTTGTCTGACGAACCTTATCCAGGCTCAGTGCGAGCTATGACTGATCTGACCTGTCTTATTATCCACCATGAAATTTTTGAAACCGTTCTTGACCGCCAGGCGGAATTTTTGGCGCAATTTAACCGTTTGCTGGCTGACAGGATGCGTTCCCTTTACAAGTCACTGGTCACTGAACCGCGCGACGGCACTTTAGCAGAAGAACTGCCGATGCGCAAGCGTGTGACCTACCTGATGTCAAAGCCGCCTCTGACAGCGCTACCCAAAGAAGATATTGCTGAGCTGGCGGAAAGGATGGCTACACATAACGTTTCCTCGCTGGTGGTAGTTGATGAAGACAACCGACCTCTGGGCCTTGTCACTGAAAAAGACCTGGTCGGCAAAGTATTGGCCAGGAGAGATCAGCCTAAAAAGCTTACAGCAGCGGATATTATGAATTCCAATATCTTTACGGTTGAGCCGACGTCATTTTATTTTGAAGCGTTACTATCGATGGTCAGAAACAAGGTCAAGCACCTGGTTGTGGCGTCAGGCGGCCGTCTGGAAGGCATTGTTACCATCCGGGACCTGATTACTTCCCGCAGCATGGGTGACCTAAGCATAGTCAACAGCATTGAAGCGCAAAACAATATTGAGGGGCTGGCCAAAGCGAGCGGCGAGATTGACCGGGTCCTGCGTGCGCTGGTTTTAGAAAAAGCTGTCAGCAAAGATATCCTGCAAATTATTACCGAGTTGTTCGACCGCCTGACCAGCAAAGTAATCCAGACATGTGAGCAGGAAATGATAAAAGAGGGATACGGACCACCGCCGGTCAGCTACAGTTGGATTACCATGGGCAGCAGCGGACGACAGGAGCAATTTATCAAAACAGACCAGGACAACGGGATTATCTACGACAACGTCTCGGATGACAAAAAAGAGCAGGTGGCCAAGTACTTCCTCCTATTGGGTGAAAAAGTTGCTGAAGGGTTGCATCGGTGCGGATTTGCCAAATGCGAGGGAAATGTCATGGCTTCCAATCCGCAGTGGTGTCGCTCTTTCAACGACTGGCGCGAAGCCATTAATGAGTGGGTCGAAGTGCTGAATCCTGAAAATATCCGCATGATGACTATTTTTCTTGATTTCAGGCATCTCTGCGGGAAAAAAAGTCTTTGCGACCTGTTGCGAAACTTTGTAATTCGAAAGTTTCAAAAGTCAGCCACAGCTTTACACTTTCTTGTCATGGATGATCTGGAATACCGCGTGCCGCTAGGATTTTTTAAGCAGATTGTTACTGAAAAATCCAAAGAACATCGCAATATGGTAAATTTGAAGACAGCAGCCTATGTCCATTTAATTGACTGCTTGCGTGCGTTTTCCCTGCGTGAAGGAATTGTGGAAACGAACACGCTAAAACGATTGGAACTACTTGCTAAAAAGAAATTAATATCCGCCGACGACGCCGAAGCCCTGACCACTGCTTATGAAACACTGATGATGTTTAGAATCCGACAAAGCCTGCTGCAAATAGACAAAGGCCTTAAACCGGACAACTACATCACACCGGAGGATTTAAACAAAAAGGAAAAAGCGGCTTTGCGCGAGGCTTTTCTGGCGGTTGAGCGCTTACAGATTTTAACAGGTCAATCTTTCTATTTTTTAGAAACATGACTGTTGCGCCAGATTCAAAAGCTGTCTGCTTAGGGTATTCTAATTTTTCCGGCATAAGAACTTTAAGGGAGCCGGCTTTGACAGCCCGGCTCCCCGCATTGCGACAAACAATTTTTCACTACAATACGGCAACAGCCTAAGGAAGCTTATACTTTAGCTTGTAGGCAAACAGGCAAATGCACCAGCCCACCAAAGAAAGTATTCCTGCCAGAGCAAACGGCATAACATAGCTTTTATACAAGTCATACGCCCAAGCAGCCGCCATCGGACCGAAAAAAGCGGCTGCCCCGAAAGCCGTAATCAAAGCGCCATAAACCGCACCGAGGTTCTTAACCCCAAAGGCAATAGTTGCCAATGACGGAAACAGTCCCAGCGTAACAGCAAAACCCCACCCAAAAATGAACGCAAAAATGTACAGCATCTGAGGCGTTGTTGCCATACTGTTAAACAGAAGGAAAGCTATGCCGGTTATGATGTAGGTTACCAGCATCACCTTTACGGGTCCCGTTTTTTCAGCTATCAAACCTGCAATCGGCCTGCCAAAACCATTGGCCAACCCGAAAAAAACCGAAGCTATGGCGGCTGCAGGTCTTTCCATGCCCAGAACGGTAACACCGTATGGCACCACATGCGCCATCGCCATCAGGCCGCCGAATATAACGCCAAAGAATCCCGCCCACAGCAGATAAAACAATGGTGTCTTCAACGCTTCGCTCAGAGTAGCCTCTGTTCTGGAGGCATACATAGATACCGAACCACCCGTATGTGATCCTTCCCAGCTTACGGGCACCCACCCCACTGGCGGCACTCTTATTACCCAGGCCGAAATCAACGTAACTATGCATGTTACTGCGCCCAAAACCAAAAAAGTGCTTTCTATGCCAATGGTACGAATCAGCCTTGTTATCCAGGGAGCAAAAATAGTTGCTGCCAAACCAAACCCGGTTACTGCCAATGCAACAGCCAGGCCTGTTTTATCAGGAAACCACTTCCTGGCAGTAGGAACAGCCACGCAATAGGCAAGCGCACAGCCAAGGCCGCCTACAACTCCGTATGTCAACAGTAACCACCAGACATACGGGAAGCGCCCGATTTGCGCCGCCATCAGATAGGCCAAAAAGAACAATACTCCTCCGGTAGCGGCAATTTTGCGCGGGCCGTATTTGTCCTGCAGGATCCCACCATAAATCATGCCCACCGTAGTAAATACTACTAAGTAAACGGAAAGCGGCAACATTGCGTCGGCTCTGTCCCAACCGAACCTCTCCTGCAGGGGTACAATAAACACCCCCCAGGCATAGGAGATTCCTCCCATTAATGTCAACAAGAGTCCTGCGATTGGGATACTCCACCTCGAGATAATTGGCGCACCTGCTGTCGGAATAGCCGTCATTGTCTTCGCCGCTTGCATTTTCCAGACCTCCTTAATTTTTATTAGAAAAAAGCGCGATTTTCTCTAAAAAAACTAACAATGACTCCCCATAGCAGACCTCCTTCAACTAGGATTGAGCAATCTTGCAATAATAATCTGAATTTTCAGATTATTATTGCTACGCGTTACCTAACTCGCAATGTTAATCTAATTTTTGCTGCTTGAAGTGTATTATATCTAAGCCAAACAAGTTCGTCAATAATTCGCTTGAATTTTCTGATAATTATTTAAAAATATTAGAACAGCGAAGCTAATACCAACTTACGCATAAGATACTATCACTATATTCTCATTAGACTTGAAAATACAACCAAGAAAACGCTTTTAACAAAAAATTTTCCAATGATTGCTCATTGCTATTTCTGCCGCATTATGTTAGAATTTATTCCGTGTCGGGGCGTAGCGCAGTTTGGTAGCGCGCTTGGTTCGGGACCAAGAGGCCGCAGGTTCAAATCCTGTCGCTCCGACCAGGAAGAAATCAACAGCCACAGGGGTTTTCGGCTCCTGTGGTTGTTTGCTTATCCGGCTTAAATGGCTGATTTTCTCTCCTTTTTCTCTCCTAAGAAAACATACCTCTGCTAAAACTGATTATCGCCAGAAACGTTTTTGTGCTTTCACCGCTCGCCTTTGTCGGTAAAATTGAGAATTTTGTCCAGTTTTTCCGCCGCTTCGGACTGCAGACCTGGTGTAACATGACTATACAAATCAAGTGTGGTAGCGATATTAGCATGACCGAGGCGTTCTTGCACGATTTTTGGATGCACCCCCAAACGCAGCATCAGAGTGGCCGCTGTGTGACGCAGTTCGTGGGGCGTTAGAGTTGGTACGCCTGCCTTCTCGGCTTCTGAGGCTAGGAGGCGGCTGAACCAGCGCGGATCAATCGGCCCGCCGTTTTCGCCAGTAAAGACTAAGCCCATATCTTTGTTTTTTCCAATCACATCTAACTCATAACTTTGTCTTTCTCGATGCTTTTTAAGTTTATGTATTGTAGATACAGACAATGCTATACTACGTTTGCCAGTTTTAGTTTTTGTCTCATGAAAGGCATTACCTTCTGATGTTGCAACGTATTGTTGGCGGATCGAGATGATGTTGTTCTGCAGATCTACATCCTCCCACTTAAGACCTAGTACCTCCCCACGGCGAAGCCCTGTGTGCAACAGCAGCCAGAACAAACAAAAAAGTCGATGCTCTCCCACGCTCTTGAGAAATTTGCGTGCTTCTTCCGCGCTCCAGGCTCGGACTCCGCTGTCCGGAACTCTGGGAGAGGTTACTTTTGCCATAGGATTACTGTCTATTAACCCATCTGTAAAAGCCTCGCCCAGTATGGCCTTTGCCAATACGCGGATATGTTTTAGTGTTTTAGGAGATAACCCTCCCGGCTTGCCGTCTTTGCGTCCGCTTTGTTGTTTGCTGTCAATAAGTTGTTGGATGTCCTCCCGACTTAACTCACTTATTTTGATGTCCCCGATTTCAGGGATAACGTGCTGCTTTAAAAGAGTTTCGTATTGGTCAAAGGTTGTTTGACGTAATACGTTTTTTTTTCCAGCCAGCCAGGCCTCAATCCATTTTTCAAACGTCATGTCAGGATTCTGTGTGGGGAGTGTTTTTTGGGGCTGAGGTGGATTGTTTAATTCGTAGAGTTTGTTCTCCAAAAAAACCTGCGCCTGCGCTTTCGTCGCAGGTCTGGACAAGCCGAGCTCTTTGCGCGGGTTGTACCATTTTTGCACCCGTTTATGCGTCTCCGCATCTCGCTCAAACTCGATAACGGCATACCAGATATTCTTGCCGTCTTTGCCTTTTTTCTTGCGGACGTGTCCCCTCACTGTATATCCTCCCATGCGGTAATTTAAAGGGAGATTACGCTGCACGAAGGCTAATTCCTCTTTCAAAAAAATATTTGACATAATCTACGAACCTATGCTACCCTATAAGTGTATCGTACTTTTGTATTGCTGTGTTAACGACCAGCCCGTTGCTTCTTAAACTGTATCAACATGTTTTGATACCAGCCACTAAGAAGCGCAACATCCTCAGACTCAACCGGCAAATGTCCGCACGAGTCAGGGACGTAAGATTATTTGAGCGAGATACTCAGATAATCGGCAAGCCAACAAATAAGGTTGGCACGTACCGCATCTGCGGTGGAATTAAGCGACTAGGGATTATCCTTAGGCGCTTTTTGTGTTTCCATCGCCCTTGCGGGTAACCACTACTCGCCGAGGAAAGGAGGTAAGTAGCGTGGAAATTGGCCTCATATTAATTGTGATGGCCGGCATGCTACTTATCTTCCGCCAACTGCGTCTAGCAGTCAGCGAGTAGCATGCCCCTGCGTCTGCAGGCAAATACGCTGCCGCGTGCTTGCCTGCGCTAAGGCGCAAACCCAAAAGCACAGCAACACTGCAACAACAACGACACCACAATCCCCGGCCCCCCGTTGCAACGGGGAACCGATCGTCTGGCGGCAGCCGGACAGCGAACCGCAACGAAGAAAAGCGGCATGCCTCTACTGACTAAGCCGGTGGCAAGCAGTAGACGAAGCCCATGACGGGCGAGAGCATGGGGCAGCCACTGTACGAAGCCGGGCCGTTCCCAACGGATCAGGCGAAAAGTCTGATAAAACCGGACAAGAGTCAACAGAGTAGCCGAATCCCGGCTGCCGTGGAAAGCGGGTAATAACGACCCGCCGGAAGCGACTAAAGACCTACCCCAGGCCACTAGAGGCGGTACTTGCACAACAAGTATTGACACTTATAGTAACCGAAAAGGTTACGAAAACAGAGTCCTCCGACTGCGCGGAATCTCTGACGGTGGTGAGGATGGAGCCCGTTGCAACGGGAGATGGGCAGAATCGCAGAACGGACCGGCGAAGAGCATCGCCGGGGGAAACGGAGACGACCTTCAGGCAACAACACGCGCGGTCAGGCATGGCAGCCACAACCATCCCTGGCGGCAGGCGCGGTCTCAGGCGGAGTGCAAACTCCGCAACCGTGTAAGCGGAGCAAGGACACCCATCGGCTATGCCGAGTGGGTGGGCGAAGCGGAGCGGTGAGGCGGGGAAA
>Ga0208491_10101_pt1 | contig 24173 bp, 28 predicted proteins | sample SubbioCSW11_NovA_FD_184819 | JGI IMG/M metagenome (GOLD analysis project Ga0208491, IMG submission 184819) | Serpentinite rock and fluid subsurface biosphere microbial communities from McLaughlin Reserve, California, USA - CR11_CSW11_NovA (SPAdes) | ecosystem: Environmental > Terrestrial > Deep...
TTGTACAACCACCAACTGCCACAGTCAGCGTTGAAGAGCAAAACGCCGATGCAAGCCATGAAAGAATGGTACGCTTCTCGCCCTGATCTGTTCCATAAACGCCCGTATGATCGTCCGGGATGTGACAGATGAGGAGTACCAGGAGATTGTTGATGAGACCGGCGACGAGCAACTGGCCTGGTTTCCGGAGTCGCACCGCTTCCAGATCCCAGAAGACTGCCACTGGAACGACGTTCGCACCAAGGCCAGCAATGTCGGGACGGCCCTTCAGCGCGCGATGCGCGAAATTGAGAAAGCCAACCCCGACACCCTGTACGGCGTGTTCGGCGATGCCCAGTGGTCGAACAAGGATCGGCTGTCTGATGCCTTGCTCAAGGACCTGATCGAGCACTTCTCCAAGCTGCCGTTTGGCAACAAGAACGTCAATTCGGACCTGCTTGGCGACGCCTACGAATACCTGATCAAGAAGTTCGCCGACGCCACCAACAAGAAGGCCGGGGAGTTCTACACCCCGCGCAGCGTCGTGCGGCTAATGATCGACATGCTCGATCCCAAAGAAGCCGAGACCATCTACGACCCGGCCTGTGGTACCGGCGGCATGTTGCTGGCCGCCGTGCAGCACGTGAAGGAACAGCATGGCGACGTGAAGCGGCTGTGGGGCAAGCTGTACGGACAAGAGAAAAACCTCACCACCTCATCCATCGCGCGGATGAACCTGTTCCTTCACGGCATTGAAGATTTCCAGGTGGTGCGTGGCGACACCCTGCGTAACCCGGCCTTCTTTGAGGTCGACCGACTGGCCACATTCGACTGCGTGATCGCCAACCCCCCGTTCTCGCTGGAAAAGTGGGGCGAGGACCTGTGGCTGAACGATCCCTTTGGTCGCAACTTTGCCGGCCTGCCGCCCTCATCCAGCGGTGACTTTGCCTGGGTGCAGCACATGGTCAAGTCAATGGCTGACGTCAGCGGCCGGATGGCCGTGGTGCTGCCCCAGGGCGCCCTGTTCCGCAAAGGTGTGGAAGGCAGCATCCGCCAGAAACTGCTGGAGATGGATCTGGTCGAGGCCGTAATCGGGTTGGCGCCCAACCTGTTTTACGGCACCGGCCTGGCCGCGTGCATCCTGGTCTTGCGCAAGCGCAAACCGGTCAAGCACAAAAAAAAGGTGCTGATCGCCGATGCGTCACGCCTGTTCCGCCGGGGGCGCGCGCAAAACTATCTGGAACCCGAGCACGCCGCCGAGATCCTCGGCTGGTATCGCGGCTTTGCCGATGTGCAGGACGCGGTCCGCGTGGTCAGCCTCGACGAGATCAAAGTCGAGGACTGGACGCTGAACATCTCGCGCTATGTCCTGCCGCCATTGCAAGAAGACATCCCCCCGCTGCCGGTTGCCATCACGGCATTCAAGGACGCGCTCATCCGCTGCCGTGAAGCCGAAGAGCGGCTCGCGCAGGTCATTACTGAAGGGGGATGGCTGAAATGAGTCACCCAAGTAAACGCATCAGCCAACAAGAACTCGAAAGCTACCTGTGGGGTGCCGCCGTGCTGCTGCGCGGCCTCATCGACGCCGGCGACTACAAGCAGTTCATCTTCCCGCTGCTGTTCTACAAGCGCGTGTCGGATGTGTGGGAGGAGGAATACCAGGCGGCCCTGGCCAACTCGAAGGGCGACCTCTCTTACGCGCAGTTCGCGGAGAACCACCGCTTCCAGATTCCCCAAGGCGCTCACTGGAACGATGTTCGCCAGGCACCCAAGAACGTAGGCGCCGCCATCCAGAAAGCCATGCGTGCTATCGAGACCGCCAACCCGGATCTGCTTGATGGCATCTTCGGCGATGCACCCTGGACCAACCGCGAGCGCCTGCCCGATGAAACGCTGAAAAACCTGATCGAGCACTTCTCGACGCAGACACTCTCGGTGGCCAACGTCCCCGAGGACGAGTTGGGCAACGCCTACGAGTACCTGATCAAGAAGTTCGCGGACGACTCAGGCCACACGGCGGCCGAGTTCTACACCAACCGCACCGTCGTCCACTTGATGACGCAACTTCTTGCACCTCAGGCGGGCGAGTCGATTTACGACCCCACGTGCGGTACCGGCGGCATGTTGATTTCAGCGCTGGACGAAGTGAAGCGCTCGGGCGGAGAGTACCGCACGCTCAAGCTCTACGGGCAGGAGCGCAACCTCATTACCTCATCCATCGCCAGCATGAATCTGTTCCTGCATGGCGTGGAGGACTTCGAGATCATCCGGGGTGACACCCTGGCTGAACCCAAGCACATCGAAGGCGACCGCCTGCGCCAGTTCGATGTGATCCTGGCCAACCCGCCGTACTCCATCAAGCAGTGGAATCGCGAGGCCTGGAGTAGTGACAAGTGGGGACGCAACTCGCTGGGTACGCCACCGCAGGGCCGCGCCGACTACGCCTTCCAACAGCACATCCTGACCAGCCTCACCACCAAGGGGCGTAGTGCCGTGCTCTGGCCCCACGGTGTGCTGTTCCGTAACGAAGAACAGGCCATGCGCGCCAAGATGGTCGAGCAGGACTGGGTCGAGGCCGTCATCGGCTTGGGCCCCAACCTGTTCTACAACTCTCCGATGGAGTCGTGCATCGTCATCTGCAACCGCAAGAAGGTCGCCGCTCGCAAGGGCAAGGTGATCTTCATCGACGCGGTGAGTGAGGTAACCCGCGAACGGGCGCAGAGCTTTCTTAAGCCCGAGCACCAGCAGCGCATCCTGACCGCTTACAAAACGTTTGCCGATGTTCCCGGTTTCGCCAAGGTCGCCACCCTGGCCGAAATCGGCATCAATGCGGGCAACCTCTCGATCCCGCTGTACGTGAAGCGCATTGCCGCCGCCATCGCCACCGACAGCAATGGTGACGCGGTATCGCTGCGCTCAGCCTGGGATCAATGGCAAACCGATGGCCGTGCCTTCTGGCAACAGATGGACGCGCTGGTGGAAACGCTGGATGGAGTGATTACGGAGGACATCGAGCGTGTCTGACAAGAACAATAAAACCCTGAAGCCCGGCTGGCGTCGGGTGAAATTCGGCGACGTGGTGCGCCTCTCGAAAGCCCGCAGCCAAGATCCGTTGGCCGATGGCATTGAACGCTACGTCGGTCTGGAACATCTCGAGCCAGGTGATTTGCGTATCCGCAGCTGGGGCAGCGTCGCTGACGGCGTGACCTTCACCAGCGTGTTTCAACCTGGCCAGGTGCTGTTCGGCAAGCGACGCGCTTACCAGCGCAAGGTGGCTGTGGCGGATTTCTCTGGGGTGTGTTCCGGGGACATCTACGTGCTGGAGACCAAGGATGCGCAGGTCTTGCTGCCGGAGCTGCTGCCATTCATTTGCCAGACCGATGCCTTCTTCGATCACGCTGTTGGCACGTCGGCGGGGTCTCTGAGCCCTCGTACAAACTGGACGAGTTTGGCGGAGTTTGAGTTTCCCCTTGCTCCTATAAACGAACAGAAGCGCCTTGTTGATCTGCTTCGAGCAGTCGAGCGAACCGGTGAGTTGCATCAGGAAGTTGGCGGATTTGCCGATCAGCTTGTTCGCGCATTACTTGCTGACGTACTGAGTCGAGAATGGCCAGTTGTCGACCTTGGCTCAGTCGTTCAGGGGACCCAGTACGGCCTCTCAATCAACGCCGGATCGGACGGTCAATATCCGATGCTGCGAATGATGAATATCGAAGATGGGCTCTGCGTCGAAAATGACATCAAGTATGTAGACCTCAGCGAGAAAGACTTCGAAGCCTATCGGCTGGTCGACGGCGATGTGCTTTTCAACCGGACAAACAGCTATGAGCTGGTTGGCCGAACAGGGGTGTACGAGCTTGAGGGCGATCACGTCTTTGCTTCGTACCTTGTACGGATCAAGACTATCCCTGAAAAGCTGGAACCGAAGTTCCTCACGCTTTACCTGAACTCTGATTTCGGGCGTCGACAAGTTCTTGCATATGCAACGAAAGCGGTAAGTCAGGCGAACGTGAACGCCAGTAACTTACTCCGTGTTCGTCTGCCTTTGCCGCCCTTGGAGGTGCAGAAGCAGCTGCTGGAGGAGATTGCGTGCGCGAAGTCCGCGGAAAGAGCAGCGATGGTGCGCCGCTCTTCCGCAGAGGAGATGAAGAAGCAGTTGCTGGCAGAAATTGCGGGGGACGCAGAGTGAGCTCTTTCAACGAATCCAACACCGTCGAAGCCTACGTCCGCGATCTGCTCGCCGGCCCAGTCAAGGCTGTCCCGGCCAACACCGCCCAGGAACCTCAAGCCAGCTACGGTCCCAGCCCCAAAGGCATCGGCTGGCGCTACGCTGCTCCGTCTGAGGTGCCGCGCCAGATCCAGGAAGTGCTGGTCGAACCCTGGCTGCGCGATGCACTGATCCGCCTAAACCCCGAGATTGCCGCCCAGCCCGACCGCGCCGACGAGGTGCTCTACAAGCTGCGCGCCATCGTGCTGTCGGTGCGATCGGATGGCCTGATCCGCGCGAACGAGGAAATGACCGCCTGGATGCGCGGTGAGCGCTCGATGCCCTTCGGCCCCAACAACGAGCATGTGCCGGTGCGGCTGATCGACCTGGATGATCTGGCGCAGAACCAGTACATCGTCACCCAGCAGTTCATCTACCGCGCAGGCCCCACCGAGCGCCGTGCCGATCTGGTGTTGTTGGTCAACGGGCTGCCGTTGGTGCTGATCGAGGCCAAGACGCCAGTCAAGAAGTGCATCAGCTGGGTCGATGGCGCGGTGCAGGTGCACGACGACTACGAGAAGTTCGTGCCGGAGCTCTTCGTCTGCAACGTGTTCTCGGTGGCGACCGAAGGCAAGGCTTACCACTACGGGTCCATCGGCCTGCCGGTCAAGGATTGGGGGCCGTGGCATCTGGATGGCGACGGTGACGATGGTCAGCACCACCCGCTGAAGTCGCTCAAGCTGTCCGCTGAAAGCATGTTGCGCCCACATGTGGTGCTGGACATTCTCGGCAGCTTCACCCTGTTCGCCACCAACAAGAAAAAGCAGCGCATCAAGATCATCTGCCGCTACCAGCAGTTTGAAGCGGCCAACAAGATCGTCGAGCGCGTGCTGGCGGGCTACCCCAGGAAGGGCTTGATCTGGCACTTCCAGGGCTCGGGCAAATCTCTGCTGATGGTCTTTGCCGCGCAGAAGCTGCGCATGCATGCCGGCCTGAAGAATCCCACCGTGCTGATCGTGGTGGATCGGATCGATCTTGATAGCCAGATCACCGGTACCTTCACCGGAGCGGACATTCCCAACCTGGAAAAGGCGGATACCCGCGAGAAGCTGCAGCAGCTGCTGGCTCAGGACGTGCGCAAGATCATCATCACCACGATCTTCAAGTTCGGCGAGGCCACAGGCAGCCTGAACGACCGCAGCAATATCATCGCCTTGGTGGACGAAGCCCACCGTACGCAAGAAGGCGATTTGGGCCGCAAGATGCGTGAGGCCCTGCCCAACGCGTTTCTGTTCGGCCTGACCGGTACGCCTATCAACCGTGCCGACCGCAACACCTTCTACGCCTTTGGTGCCGACGAGGACGAGAAAGGCTACATGAGCCGGTACGGCTTTGAGGAGTCGATCCGCGACGGTGCCACGCTAAAACTGCACTTCGAACCGCGTTTGATCGATCTGCACATCGACAAGGCTGCCCTGGACGCCGCCTACAAAGACCTGACCGGCGGCCTGTCGGATCTCGACAAGGACAACCTCGCTAAAACCGCCGCCAAGATGGCCGTGCTGGTGAAGACGCCTGAGCGCATCCGCAAGGTGTGCGAAGACATCGTCGAGCATTTCCAGACCAAGGTGGAGCCCAATGGCTTCAAGGGCCAGATCGTAACGTTCGATCGCGAGTCCTGCCTGCTGTTCAAGGCCGAGCTGGACAAGCTGCTGCCGCCCGAGGCTACGGACATCGTGATGTCGGTGCAGGCGGCGGACAAGAAGGAACATCCAGAGTACGTGCCCTACGACCGAAGCCGCGACGAAGAAGAGCGACTGCTGGATCGGTTCCGCGACCCGGGCGACCCGCTGAAGCTGATTATCGTCACGGCCAAGCTGCTGACCGGCTTCGATGCACCCATCCTGCAGGCGATGTACCTGGACAAGCCGCTGCGCGACCACACGCTGCTGCAGGCCATCTGCCGCGTGAACCGCACCTACTCCGAGCAGAAGACCCACGGCTTGATCGTGGATTACCTCGGCATCTTCGACGACGTGGCGGCAGCGCTGGAGTTCGACGACCAGAGCGTCAAGCAGGTGGTCAGCAATATCCAGGAGCTGAAGGACAAGCTGCCTGAGTCGATGCAGAAGTGCCTGGCCTTCTTCTCTGGCTGCGACCGCAGCTTGCAAGGTTATGAGGGCCTGATCGCGGCACAGCAGTGCCTGCCCAACAACGAGGTGCGAGACAACTTTGCCGCCGAGTACAGCGTGCTCAACAAGATCTGGGAGGCGCTGTCACCGGACACCGTTCTGGGCCCCTTCGAGAAGGACTACAAGTGGTTGTCGCAGGTGTACCAGTCGGTGCAGCCCTCCAGTGGCCACGGCAAGCTGATCTGGCACTCGCTGGGCGCCAAGACCATCGAGCTGATCCACCAGAACGTGCATGTGGACGCCGTGCGGGATGACCTCGACACCCTGGTGCTGGACGCTGATCTGCTGGAGGCCGTGCTGTCGAACCCCGACCCGAAGAAGGCCAAGGAGATCGAGATCAAGCTCAAGCGCCGGCTGCGCGGGCATGGCGGCAACCCCAAGTTCAAGAAGCTGTCGGAGCGGCTCGATGCGCTGAAGGACCGCTTCGAGTCTGGCCAGATCAACAGCGTCGAATTTCTGAAGCAGCTACTGGAAATCGCCAAGGAGACGCTGCAAGCCGAGAAGGAGGTCCCGCCCGAAGAGGACGAGGATCGCGGCAAGGCGGCGCTCACCGAACTATTCAACGAGGTCAAGACGGCCGAGACGCCCATCATGGTCGAACGCGTGGTCGCGGACATCGACGAGATTGTGCGACTGGTCCGTTTCCCGGGCTGGCAAGGCACGCAGGCCGGTGAGCGTGAAGTCAAGAAGGCCCTGCGCAAAGCCCTCTTCAAATACAAGCTGCATGCGGATGAAGAGCTGTTCGAGAAGGCCTACAGCTACATCCGGCAGTATTACTAAAGGGGGCGGAGGATGACCACTCAGACGATAGATAGTGCACCGCATGCAACCTGGTTTGTCGGCGCCAGCTACGGCGGTACCGATGATCAGATGCCGCGATTTCTTGCAGAAGGAATTTGGGAGAACGGCTACGACGACAAGCTCCTCGATGTGGTGCGTTCCATGCGCCCGGGAGAGCGGATCGCCATCAAGTCGTCTTACACGCGAAAGCACGGCCTGCCTTTCGATAGCCGAGGCCGAGCGGTTTCGGTTATGGGCATCAAGGCGGTCGGCACGATCACCGAAAACCTGAACGACGGGAAGCGGGTGAAGGTGGACTGGACCAAGGTCGAGCCGGTACGGGAGTGGTACTTCTACACTCACCGAGCAACGATCTGGCGTGTGCTGCCCGGCGAATGGATGAACGATGCGCTGATTGCATTTGCGTTTGACGGCAAGCCGCAGGATGTAGATCGCTTTCGCAACGAGCCCTTTTGGCGGGAGCGTTACGGCACGACTTCGCCAGAAAAGCAGCGCTTCGAGTGGACTGACTTTTACGAGGCAGTGGCCGAAAAGCTGCTGGCCCACGCAGACGATCGAACTCCGCTCATCGAGGGCATCCACGAGATCGCGTCCCGGGTGCCGGGGCTGACCTATCTCCAGGATAAGTTTCCTGATGGAACCAGTGGTCCGCTGCGGGACATTTGCCCATTCACCACGATGGGCACCTTTAACCGATCCATGACCGATGCCAACCGCAAGACCATCGCGGGTGAACTTGCCAAGTTGCTGGGTGTGACGGTGCCGGTCCCGCCTTCATTCGAAGGCATTCCCGTTCTCAACAACCAACGTTCCTGGTTTTTCGCCTATGCCGACAAGCGTGGTGCGGGCGACATCGACGCGCTATGGAAGGTATTCGTTGCCGCGAGCAAGATGGTCGATGGCGACCAGTTGGACACTCGCGATGCCTTCATCCGGGCTTATGACGAGGCAACCCAAGTGTGGGGTGTCGCATGGAACCTTTCGACAGGTCTCTACTGGGCGCATCCGTGGGAATTCCTGACCTTGGATAGCCAGTCGCGCCACTACATCAACAAGCGGCTCGGCCTGAATGTCGCCATCAGTGGTCAGCAAGGCCCATGTGATGGTCGGGCCTATTTGAAGCTGCTGGACGATTTGCGTTCGCGCTTCGGCGAAGACGGCTATCCCGTCCACAGTTTCCCAGACTTGTCGCTTGCGTCCTGGATGTACAAAGACCCGGTTGACGAGCCTGTGCCGGCTGGCGATATCGGTACCAATGCCGGAGCAGAACAGGAAACTGAAGGTGAAGTTCGCGAAGCCTTTCAGGTGGCAGCGCCAATCGTTCCCTACTCGGTGGAGGACATCCTCAAGGACGGCTGTTTCCTGGAGCGGGCCGAGATTGACCGCTTGCTCGATCGTCTGCGCACAAAAAAGAACCTCATCCTTCAGGGGCCTCCGGGCACGGGCAAGACCTGGCTAGCCAAACGGCTCGCGTTCGCGCTCATGGGCCAGAAGGACGACAGCAGGGTCCGTGCAGTGCAGTTCCACCCCAACCTGTCCTACGAGGACTTTGTTCGAGGGTGGCGCCCCACTGGCGAAGGCAAGTTGTCGCTGGCGGACGGTGTCTTCATGGAAGCCATCAAGGCTGCATCGAAGGACCCTTCGTCGAAGTTTGTCGTGGTAATCGAGGAGATCAACCGCGGAAACCCGGCGCAGATCTTCGGCGAGTTGCTGACGCTGCTTGAGGCGGTCAAACGGACGCCCAACGAAGCGCTGGAACTCTGTTATCCGGATGCGGACGGCAAACGACGTCCCGTCCATATTCCCGAGAATCTCTATGTGGTCGGCACCATGAATATCGCCGACCGATCGCTTGCACTGGTCGATCTGGCATTGCGTCGCCGCTTTGCTTTCGTTGGACTGGAGCCGAGACTCGGCCAGGTTTGGCGGGATTGGGTGGTCAAGGATTGCGCTGTCGATCCGGGCTTGGTCGCGGATATCGAGCGCCGTATCGCCGAGCTGAACGACCAGATCGCGGCGGATGCGCGCCTTGGCAAGCAATTCCGGATTGGTCACAGCTATGTGACACCCGCACATCGACTGGAGGCGGGAGACACGAAGAAGTGGTTCCAGCAGGTCGTGGATACGGAGATCGGCCCGTTGCTGGATGAATACTGGTTCGACGCGCCCGACGAAGCACAAAAGGCGATTGCACGGCTGACGCAGGGCTGGTGATGACCGCCGTCGCAGAACAGGTGGAAAGTGCATCCATGAGCGCTGAGGGGTTCATCGGACGCATTCCGGTGCGCAACCTCTGGCTGCTGATGCTCTACGCCTCTGACCTGTTCCGCACTCGCGGCATCGGCAAGATCGGCTTGGAAGACAGCCCGGACGATCTACCGGATCTAGTCGCGGAGATCCTTGCCCACGCGGTTGAGGTGCGACAGCGTCGCCGCTTGAGTCTTGGATATCGATCTCGTGATGCAGTCATCAATCGCGTGCGTGGCCGGATCGACGTCTTGACCACCGAACGCCATCAGTTGATGGATAGAGGCCTGGTGGCGTGCCGGTTCGACGAACTCACCATCGACACACCACGCAATCGTTTCGTCCGAGCAGCTTTGGATTCCATCTCCAGGATCGTTCAGAGGAAGGACGTTGCCCATCGGTGCCGCGCACTTGCGGGTGGCATGAAGGCAATGGGTGTATCAGGGGACGCACCGACCCGCGCCCAAATGAGCACCGATCGTTTCGGCCGTAACGATGCGGACGACCGGTTCATGGTGGCAGCCGCAAAGCTGGCGTTCGACCTAGTGCTACCTACGGAGGCGTCGGGTGCGAATGTGCTCTCTCTGCCGGACCGAGAAGCGACGTGGGTACGTCGTTTGTTTGAGCGAGCGGTGGGCGGCTTCTACCAAGTCGTATTGAGTCCGCAGGGCTGGCGGGTGCTGTGCGGCGGGACGATGGGCTGGCAGATCGAGCAGAAGACAGCGGGGATCGACAAGATATTGCCGACCATGCGAACTGATGTCGTGCTCGACCACCCGTCAAACGGGCAGCGGATCGTCATCGATACCAAGTTCACCTCGATTGTGACGAGCGGTTGGTACCGTGACGAAACCCTGCGCAGCGGATACGTGTACCAGATCTACGCCTATCTTCGCTCCCAGGTTGGGTGCGGCGATGCGCTTGCAGATCACGCGAGTGGGTTGTTGTTGCATCCCGCGATCGGCCAGATGGTCGACGAGACAGTGCTGATCCAGGGGCATCGCATTCGTTTTGCCACCGTGGATCTGACTGCGTCGACGGCGGATATTCGATCGCAACTGCTGCGATTCTTTGACCCGATCCAGTTAGTGACAGGCCAGTGAAGAGCATGGATCGAATCTACATCGACACCTGGGCAAACATCAGCGCTGACGGTTGGAGCTCCCTCCTTCTGGGCAACGGCGCCAGCATCGCCATCCGGCCCGGGGTGTCCCGCCCGTGGTCGATGGGAGCCCTGGCGTACTCGAATTGCAGGGCGCGCTCGCAGGCCACCCCGAGGCGCGAGGCCCCGAGGTACTGGCGCTCGGATTGACGGGCTCGGGCCTGTTGCAACCCGGCGTCGACCAGGGCGGTGACCTGGCCCGCGATGCTTGATGAGGAATTGAAGTCCATCATGGCTTCTTCCCCTTCGGTTCATCCCAAGGCAGGTCATCCTCCAGATCCGCGAACGGATTGGCGGCATCGGGTGCCAGCGGATCGGGCGTGGGCGGCAAGCCCCGCACGGGCGGGAACTTGGTGACCTCGTGGTGCGCGACCATCGCCTCCGACCAGCAAGTGACGATGGCATCGATCACCCGCAGCGCTTCGGCCTCGGAGTAGTCGCCCAGAGGCTTGGTAAAACCGATCTCGCCCGCCGCCTCGCCGAAGGACTTGAGGCATTGGCGCATGGCGGCCAGTTCGACTTCAGACGGATCGATCATGGCGACCTCCGTCTTGCCGATGTAGCCATCCTTGGCCTGTTGCCAGTTGCCGTACAGCGCGTGGAACGCGTCCTGGCAGCGACGGGAACAGAACACCCAGTCGAGCACGTAGCGGCGCGCATCGCCGGTCTTGAATCGACCGTCCGTGTGGCCGTAGCCGCGTGCTTGTCGTTTGCAGACCCAGCATTTCATCGGCCTCCCTCACTGCGCCCACGACGGTTTGCCCGTCACGGGTGCGCGTTGGACAGGCGCTGCCTGATACGCGGGTGCCGCTGGCTGTGCCGGAGCACCGGAAGTGCCCCCACCCGTGGACTTGGGCGGCACGCCCATCAACTTGGCGTAGTCGGGGTGATCGGGTTCGACCGCGACCTTGACCACGTTGCGGTCCTGGCCCTTCCCATCCTTCTCGATGTCGACGCGGGCGAGGAACTCCAGGCCATCCAGTTCGTGGAAGCCCTGAATGCGGCGCGCGGCGGCGGCCTGGGGACTGTTGTCCTGCGGGTGGACGTTGCGGGCGCTGTTGAGCGCGGCGCGAATGAAGCTGCGCCCCATCTGACCCCAGGTCGGCCCCTTCTGCGAATGCAGGCCGATGTTCGACCACATCTTGCGTTTGGCGTGGTCGCCAGCGGTGACCACGAACTCGGCGGCCAGATAGATCGAACCGGTGTCGAAGGACTCGGTGGCGTAACCGCCGCCCCAGCCTTGGCTGGGATCGTCATAACCACCGGGCTTGAGGGTCATGCGCACAGGGACAACGGTGCCCTTGGGGATCAGGTCAAAGCCGGATTGCTGTGATTCGGCGTCGTTGAAGTCGTTCCAGTTGTTGCTGGTGGTGGATTGCTGGGTCATGGCGATTACTCCTGAGATTCGTGGGATTGGGTGGTGGCAGTGCGAACGGGCGTGGCGGACTCACCCGCGCACTTGGCGATCAGTGCGCGCAAGTTGGGCGGCTCGAGCGGATCGAGGCGACCGCTGCGGTCTTTGGCGGGGAAGCCGTAGGGATTGACGGTGTGCGTGACGAAGGCGCGGTAGGTGCTGCCACTGCCGTCTGCTTCCTGGGCCTTGATCTCGGCCAGCGTCACAACCTCGTCGACGATGCCGGGCAGCTCCAGTGCGGTCTTGCTGCCTTCGATCTGCGGCACGAACACCTTGCGGTTGTAGTCATCGAGCCGCTCGTCGAGGATGGCGACGAACACCACGTTCTTGCCGCGTGCGTGCTGCAGATGGGTCAAAGCGCTGATCATTTCCTGCCCGAGCAGGCCGTAGGCGCCGCGCATGTCCGGCTTGCCGGTGCGGTCGCTGACCGCGCCGGGTTGCGTCTTGCACCACGCGAAGCACTGGCGCGACAGCTGCGTGATCGAGTCGAGGAAGAAGGTCTGGTAGCGGCCCAGTTGCGCCGGGTCACCGAACTTCTCGACGACGTGATCGAAGTGCGCCTGCGAAAACGCCGACTCCGGCGGCAGCGATTTGTCCGGGCCCGCGAGAAACACGAAGAAGTCGCGGCTCTCCGGCCAGGATGCCGGACGGATGGTGTCGCCGGGCCAGTCGGCCACCGCCAAGTCACCAGCCTCTATGTCGAGGAACAGCGTGGTGGCCGGGTCAAGATCCTTGAGCCGGGTGGTCTTGCCAATGCCGGATTTACCGAGCATCAGCAGCTTCACGCCCTTGCGTTCGGCCATGCGCTGCTGCGCGGAGATGATGGGAAGACTCATCACGCGGCCTCCTTCAGCTCATCGGCGACGGCGGGATTCCAGAGGATCTGGTAGCCACTGTGGCCATTGCGCGAGTACGGCATGGCCTCGCCCCATGCTTCACCCGCCTCGGTCAGTTCCCATTCGTCACGGTCGTTCCGGAACTGCAGGCCAGCCGCTGCCAGCATCTGGTTCGTGGCTTTGGCCGAGCGGTTGAGCAGCTTGCCGAGCTGGGTGGCGTTGAGCGCGCAGATCGGTTCGTTGGCCGACGGCAGCGCGCGGCGCAGCACCTCGGTGGTGATGCCCGTGTTCTCCTGAATGCAGGTGAGCGTTGCCGCCGCTGCGATGCCCGGCTTGACGCCCGGCACCTTCGCCACAGCCTCGCCGATCAGCAGAATCGCGGATACACGGTCATGGGTCGGTGCAGGCAAGGCCCCCAGCGCAGCGGGAGCGGTATAGCTGCCGGTCTTGCGGATCGCGGGCAATACCTCGTGGGTGACCCAGCGCTTGAAGCGCTTGGCGGCATCCTTGGTGCTGCCGAGGATCAGGGCGTAGAGGCCCGACTCGTTGACGTGGTTGGCGCGCTGGGTGCGTCCAAGGTTGTCGATGACGTCGCGTTTTGCGACATCATCCGAATCGACGTGTTTGGCGAGAGCATCGCGCGGATTCGACAGTTCCAAAGCTGCGCAGACGTCGGCGGCGTTGAACCACGGCTGGCCCGCGTCGTCGACCTGAACGCGCACAGCGTGCGCTTCAAACTGGAAGGGAATGATTGCACTCATGGCCATTACTCCGAATCAAGGGAAAGAGTGAAAGACGGCTTGCCGGAATCCACGGTGCGAGCGGCAGCGAACTGCTGCTGCAAGGCAGGCGGCCAGTTCGTGAAGCGGGATTCGGAGACGGACAACTTGATGTCGAGGTAGCCCTCGACCTTCTCGCCTGACGCCACGATGCGTTCGGCGATTTCGGTCAATTGCTGCTGGTTCCAGCTGACCTTCTTGGGCAACTCGAACTTGAGCCGCAGCGGGCCATCGCTGATGTGGGCGGTGCCGAAATCGCGGCCGGATTCACGCAGCGCGGCGCGGGCCTGCTCGCCGTAGCACTGATCCAGCGCCGCGTCGAACTTGGTGCGGGCCTTCTTGAGCCAGTCGATAGCCGCGTCGAGGTTCTTGTCGATCTCGCGCTTCTGCTCGGGCGGCAGTGCAGCCAGTTGGCTGACGGACATCTCGGCGATGTCGGCGGGGAAGATGGTTAGATCGCTCATGGCCGTCCTCCTCACTGATACGCACGAGTGAAGCTGGAGTAACGCGAGACGCGCCGCTCAAAGGCTTCGATTTCGTGCAGGAGGTAGGTGACCCGGCGGCCGAGCTTGCAGTAGATCGGTCCGAGCTGTTCCTGACGCCAGCGGCGCAGGGTCTTGACGGAGAGCCCCCAGCGGATGGCGAGCTCGTTTTCGTCGAGGGCGATGCACACGGCACTGCCGGGATTGGGTCGGAAGGAATCCCGACCTGTTTGGGTTGCTGGAACTTGGGTTTGCATTTCGATGTGCCTCCTAGATGAAATGGGCACATCGAAGTCTCCGCATGGAACTACGGACTGAATCCGGATCGGGCTCCGGAAAAAACTACGACTTCTACTGGCGGCGCACTTGGTAGTAGCCGCCAGACTTCACGAGAACGAGGAAGTCCTCTCTTGTTTCCTTGTCACCAAAGGCCTCATCAAATGACCGGGCAGCAGAGTGAACTTGCGTCTTGACGTCTGCCCACTTCATGGCCGGAGGTGTCTTGCCTTCCACGCCCCACATCACTTTCAGAATTGCTGCGCGCGTATCACTCACCAATCGTGATGAAGCAAAGTGAGGCAATTTCACGCGGGTGCCCTGCAGGTACTGCAACGGCTCGGACTCACCGCTAGGCGTGACGTAGCCGCGCAGCACGCGGTCGAATGCGCTTGCATCGAAAACATCCTGCCCATCGTCCAGGCGAACGAACTCATCGAGCGCCCGGATCACATGATCACGGGGCAGATCTGCCTGAACTTGGCGGGCCTGCAAAATCACACCGCCGCGTGACCATGCAGGATCAGCCAGAACAGAAGATGTATTGACGGCTGGCGCACGTGCCCACGCGCGCCCAACAAACACCGGGGCAAAATCATGCGTCCCGGCGACGCGCAGGTCGCCGAGATGCCAGAGATGCTGTGGCGTGAGGCATGGGCGGCTGGCACGTCGCCGATCTTCGATGCCCACCATGCGTGCCAGATCGGTCAGCCATCGTTCGATCTGGATACCGCACAGTGCGATCTCGTTCAAGGGCTGCACCACAGTGCGCCCATCCAGCGGACTGCGATAGCGGTAGCAGCCCGCATCGGGATCGGCCTCGATCTCGACCTCGCATTCAGAGTCGAGGAACGGGGCCATGACATGCGTGAGATGACCCTCGTCGGTGATCCAGCCCCGCTGCAGGAGCTGAGAACGGTCACGTCCGAACGTTGTGGCCAGCACTGGTGTATCCAGGCTCGACAGCCTGTCGATGGCGGTGAAGAAGCGTAGATGCAATGACATCGTCGACGCTCCCTCAGAATTCGCTCAAGACGCCGAGGCGAATCAACTGCTCCAGTACGCGCTTGCGGTCGTCCTCGGTCTTACTCTTGTCGTTCAGGCCGTTGGGGGCTGTGATCTGGACGGCGACGTTGTGCGCCTTGCGGTGGGGCTGTGTCGCCATGCGCATCACCAGCTTCACCTGTACCAGTGCGTACTGGCTCAGATCTTCGGCGCTGTAATCCTCGTAGGCGACCTGATAGACGTTGCGGCTGTCACGCCGATCGCGGGTGATCTCCATCTTGCTCGCCAGCTGCCGAGCGACGGTCTTGCCGCCAAGCTCGAGCAACTGTTCAAAGGGCTTGGCCACCTTGATCTGAAGAATGTCGATGCGCTCGATGTCCGCGATGCGATCCTGCTCCAGCCGCTTGAGCATGGCCGAGGTCGAGAACCCGAGCAGATCGAATTGACGCATCGGCATGTCGTCAATCGCGCCCTCGTGCGCCAGCGCCACGTCGCGGAAGATGGTGGCAAGCTCCCGGCGCTTTTCCCGGTCTTCGCAGAACACTGTCAGCGCCCCGGTTGCCGGTTCCCGAATTGACGCATCGGCATGTCGTCAATCGCGCCCTCGTGCGCCAGCGCCACGTCGCGGAAGATGGTGGCAAGCTCCCGGCGCTTTTCCCGGTCTTCGCAGAACACTGTCAGCGCCCCGGTTGCCGGTTCCCAGGAAAAGCGTGCCGACATGGCAGCTGGTTCCTCGTGGTCGACCACTTGGCCGTCTTCCACCTGCCGGTAATGCGCCGTAGAACCATTGAAGGTTGCGCACAGCGTGTGCAGCTGTGTCAGCGGCTCGTCGTCGGCATCTTCATCGTCATCGCGCTGTGCGTGGGACAAGCCGCACCGCACAAACTGCTCGATCAGGATTTGCTCTTTCGGCACATGCGGGAACAGCTCTGCAATCCGTGTGCGAAGTGCTTCCTGGATGTCATCGCCATTTTTCGGCTCCACGCCCTTGGGGCCAAGGTAGTGGCTGGAGAAGTGCTCGCTTTTCCACTGGCGGTGCATCACCTGTTCGTGCTCCGCGTGATCGAAGCGCGCTTCGCGGCGTGCTCCAGCCTCGGGAAACTCCTGCAGGAGATAGAGGTGCAATGCGCGGCTATGGCGGTCGCTGGGCATTGCGAGCACGGTGGCATCGTCTTCGCGCCTGGCGTCGAGCACCGCCTGAACAGCTTGAGCGCCGTAGTCATCGCTGAGCAGGATCACTCGTTCGACGGCATCCTCGAGGCGCAGGCGGATGGCAGCATCCAGTTTGGCCACGCAGTGGAAAAATGCCTGACGGGATTCGACCGGCAGTTTTCCTTTCGAGGCATCGGCCAATGCCTGAAGTTCCGGCAACGCATCGCCGCTGGCCAGTTCAAGCAGGCGCACCACCAGCGCCGGACGCTTGACCTTGCGCAGCAGATCGACGAAATGCTCCATTCCGGGCAGGATGGCAGGGCCATCATCTGACCGTTGCTCGCGCGCCCGCTTCGGTGACGACTTCGGGTTGACCGCTTTCTCCTGCTGGGCGGTGGTGGTGTGACCGGTAGGCATAGGCAGACTCCTTCGTAAAGTGCGCGATTGCGCGAGTTGTTAACTGCGAGATTCAAAAAATGCCGACGCGAGGTCGGCGCGGATGGGATGGTGATGATCAGCGCACGGCGTTCTCCGGGCGGATCAGGCCGTAGCGTTGCAGGCGCACCTGCACAAAGCGTGGATTGACGCCAAAACGCAGGGCCAGCGCACGTTGCAGCAATTCCATGTCGGCGGCGTCGCTGGCGGCGAGTTGCATGCTGGTGCCGGGAATCTCCGGATCAAGCGACGGGCCACGATGAATGCTGACGTTGTATTCCGATGCCAGCTCCTCAGCTGCCGTGCTCAAGAGCTTGCGCGGCACCAGCAGCGAGCCCATGAATTCGTTGGCACGCAGCTCGGCAAAATGCACTTCCGTCGCCATTGCTGCTGATGGGGCTGTAGGTACTTTTGCCAAGTGCTCGCTGTCCGGCGTGGTGGTGCGGTAGGCGCGCTGCACGACTGGCTCCAGGGCATCGAACAGTCCTGGGCCTTTGCCGCCGTCCATGATCCAGCCTGGGGCATCGAACACAGCGTGGCCGAGTTCATGTGCCAGCGTGCTCAGAGCCAGCAGCTCACTGAGTTTTTCGCCGACGGGCGACACGCACACCATCGCGGTGTCTGGTGCGTAGGGGTCATACTCGCAGATGCCGAAAACGTGGTTGCCATCCTCGTCATGCACCTCGCAATCAGTGCTGACCTCGAGCGCGAAGTCGATACCGTTGATCTTCAAACGGTCGATCTGGCGCAGCGTGTCGAAGGCAATGGCATCAACACCGCTTCCCACCAGTTGCTGGCGGGCGAGTGCTGCGATGGCTTCGATCTCAACGTGCTTGATGAATTTGGGGCGCTTGCGGTCGCAATGCCGGTAGTCGAGGGTCAGAACCGGCATTCACTTTTTCTCCGTGACTTCCCGGCGGTACATCCGCACCACGTTGCCCACATCCTCACGCATATCCGGCGGCAGGCGACTGGCTTCGACAAAGGCGTCGTCCGGGTCGATGCCCAAGATCTCTGCTGCCTTGCGGATCAGCTCGTCCTTGGGCGGTTTTTCCATATCGCGTTCGATGCGCGACCAGTAGGCAGGCGAAATCTCAAGCTGACGCGCGAACTCGTTCATCTGGATGTTCTTCTCTTCGCGCTTTTTGCGAATGAAGGCTCCGAAAGGCATGGTCGTTTCCTAGTTGCGTGATTAGTTAATGCCTGGAGCGTACTGCGAGAAGTTCCGTCTGTCAACTGTTTAGTTAACGCGAAAGTTTTTGCCGCCGATTACCCGGAATTGCCATCCGCTTCGGACGATCAGGCTCACTATTTCTGACGGTTGCAATTCCTCGGAGCCGTCATGAAGAACATCGAACTCGCATCTCCCACGGAGATGAGCGCCAGCGCCCGTGCTGGCGAAATCGCCGCCATCCTTGCGGCTGCCATCGTCCGCACCCTTGCTGCGGATGAGCCAAAACAGAGAGCCAATTCGACAAGGGGAGGCCTTGGCTTCCTGCCCGACCAGCGCGTTCATACAACCCCCTATCAAGAGGAGAAGTTGTGATGAACGAGAAACAAGCTTCCGTCGCCGCACGTATCGCGGAGCTGGCCTGCCTGCCGATGTCCGAGCTTTGGACCGTATGGGATCGGTATTTCCCGCGCCGCCCGGACTACCCCAACCGCACGCACGTCGAGTCCCGGATCGCCTACAAGCTGCAGGAGGAGGCCTTCGGTGGCCTTGCGCCCGAGACCAAGCAGCGCCTAGAAGCCATCGGCGCAAAACACTCCAAGATCAAGCTGCGGGCCAAGCCGCGCGAGTTCGATTTCGCGCCGGGCACGATCCTGCTGCGCGAATGGGGCGAGCGCGAGCACCGGGTGACGGTCACCGCCGAGGGGCTGTTCGAGTACCAGGGGCGCAACTTCAAGAGCCTGACGGCGGTGGCCCGCCACATCACCGGCGCGCACTGGTCGGGGCCGCTGTTCTTTGGCCTGAGCAAGGGAGGTGCCCGATGAGCGAGATCGCCAGCACCAAGGCTCGCAAGCGCTGCGCCGTCTACTGTCGGGTGTCCTCGGATGAACGGCTTGACCAGGAGTTCAACTCCATCGACGCCCAAAAGGAGGCGGGCCACGCCTACGTCGCCAGCCAGCGATCCGAGGGTTGGATTCCGGTGGCCGACGACTACGACGACCCTGGCTTCTCAGGCGGCAACACGGATCGGCCCGGGCTGAAACGTCTGATGGCGGACATTGAGCGCGGCCAGATTGACATCGTCGTGGTCTACAAGATCGACCGCCTGACGCGCAGCTTGGCCGACTTCTCCAAGATGGTCGAAGTGTTCGAGCGCCACGAGGTGTCCTTCGTGTCAGTCACCCAGCAGTTCAATACCACCACCTCGATGGGTCGGCTGATGCTCAACGTCCTGCTGTCCTTTGCCCAGTTTGAGCGCGAGGTCACTGGCGAGCGCATCCGCGACAAGATCGCCGCCGCCAAACGCAAGGGGATGTGGATGGGCGGTGTCCCGCCCCTGGGCTACGACGTCGACAACCGCCTCCTGGTCATCAACGAGGCGGAGGCGGCTGTGGTGCGCCGTATCTTCGAGGAGATGCTGACCATCGGCTCTCCGACCCAGATCGCCGTCAATCTCACCGCCGACGGCATCACAACCAAGGCCTGGACGACGCAGGAGGGCCAGACCCGCAACGGCACGCGCATCGACAAAAAGTACCTGCACAAGCTGCTGCGCAACCGCATCTACCTGGGCGAGTTGTCGCACAAGGGGAACTGGTACCCCGGCGCTCACCTGCCGATCATCGACCGGGAACTGTGGGACAAGGTTCACGCGGTGCTGGCCAGGGATGGGCACGCCCGGTCGGTGGAAACCAAGATCCGGTCGCGCACCGACGCCTTGCTGCGTGGCCTGCTGTACGCCCCCTCGGGCGAACGGATGTACCCAACCTACTCACGCAAGAACGGGCGCAAGTACCACTACTACGTGTCCAAGTCGGAAAGCCGGTTCGGGGCACCGGGCAAGAGCTACGAACGCCTGCCTGCACCGGAGATTGAGGCGGCAGTGGTGGCCCAAATCCGCACGGTGCTGACCAGCCCAGAATCCATCGCATCGGTGGTGCGCCACATCCAGCAGAACCAGAAGACGATGGGCGCACAGATCGACGAAGCCAGCACGGTGATGGCGATGGGGCGGCTCAACGACGTGTGGGAGCAACTGTTCCCGGTTGAGCGCCACCGCATCGCCAACCTGATGATCGAGCGCATCGAACTCATCCACGTCGGCGAACTGCAGGGCATCAAGGTGAAGTGGCGGGAACTGGGCTGGGACGCCCTGATCGGCGAGTTCGCCCCGAGAGGCATCGGGGCGGAACTGGTGGAGGTGGAGGCCTGATGGATGCGTCCATGGAAACCTTCGTGCCCCTGAAGTTTGGCCGCCGCGGCGACCAGCGCGCGGTCACCGATGAGAGCAGCGTTCACAACGTCACCTTGCTTGAGGGCGTAGCGCGCGCCTTCTACTGGCAGCAGCTGCTGGACAGCGGCGTCATGCAGAGTGGATCGGCCATCGCCCGCGCCGAAGGGCTGCATCACTCGGTGCCCAACGAACTGCTGCGCCTGACCCTGCTCGCGCCCGACATCATCGAGATGCTGATGGCTGGGCGTCAGCCGCGCCGCATGAACCTGATTTGGTTCCAGCGCAACCCGCTGCCGGTGGATTGGGCGGCCCAGCGCCAGCTCGTGAGGCGTTTTGAGGAGCAGGCATGAGCAAAAAGCACCGCGGCCGGTTCAAGGGCGATCCCGTCACCTACCAGATGCCAACTCCGGCTGGTGGCGTGCGGCTAGAGACCTTCGTACCTTGGACGCTGGTCAAGCGCGGGCTCAAGAGGCAGATCATTACCCCCTTGGACGCGCCGCAGGAATTCCGGTCCGAGGCCAGCCGGGAGAGGGCAGGGCGGGCGCTGGCCCAAGACACTGCGCTGATGCGTGCGCTCGGGCTGGCGCACCACTGGCAACGCCTGCTAGACGAGCAGCGGGTAGAGTCGGTCGCCGAGATCGCCGATGCCGAAGGCCTAGACGTGACGCAGGTGCGCCGACTCATGCGCCTGACGCTCCTAGCCCCAGAGGTCGTGCAACGGCTGGCGTGCTCACCCGATGCGGTGCTGGAGCAGGTGATGCGCCGGCCGTGGCCCAATGGCTGGGGCGATCAGATGCGGGTGCTTGAACCATTGGGCTGAGGGTGTCGAGTTCAGCATGTCGCTGCGCTTTTCCAGCCGCGAAAGGGCCTGACTCGGTTGCTGCTACACGCTTTGCGGTCAAGCTTGCTGATTTTCCGGGGTGTTTGGCATCGTCACGGTGGTGCCACCGTACAGCTTGACGCTTCGACCCGGCCAGCGCCATTGCACCGGGACTGCCGCTTCCAAGCGCTCTGCGATCAGCCTGCCTAGCGACGCTGGCAGGGTCAGTAGCAGACGTCTGCGCGCATCCCAGTAGATGCTGTTGCCCAGTGCGCTGGCCGTATGGCCTTGTGCGAGCCGCTCGCACAATCTCCGCCCAACGACATCTTGAGAGGCACGGTCTGCAGGCAAGACTTGACCAATGAACAGCCGCAGGGTGTCCTGCGGCGGATAGAGGGCTGACTTCCTGTGTAGGGTAGCTTTTGATTTGAAACCAAAGCCTACCGCCAGTAGGGGTCAGTCCGCCCTGATTCCATGCATTTTGAGCTTGACCGAGTCCCATGATGATCTTACTACGATTTCCTGTGGGGTTTCAGGATTACAATTCTAGCTTTAACTTCAAACCGACTATCGCCCTGCAAGGGCAAGCCCAACTAGCTCTACTGCTTTACACAATGTCAGATCCTGCAATCAAAATCGCCGAATCCATCTTTTGTGCTGCGACCCCAGTCCTGCACATTCATCGCCTTGAGGCGCCACTTTGGAAGCGCAAAATCGACCAGAATCCGAGCGACGCGCGAATTGGCCCTTGGCTCCAGGCGCGCTACACAGTTCTCAGCGAAGAAGCATGGCGAAACAGAGGCGTTTGCTTGTATATGGTCAAACAGAAGTCAGAGTCTATTCGCTACGTTGGAATCTCTCGGAACGGCGTGAAGCATCGCTGGCGTACGTCCCCTGCGTATGATGCGAACACAATGAATCGGCTTCCCGAAAATCAACTCTTTCATAGCCAATGCTGGCGCCACATGCAGTCTGCGTTTGCAACAGATCTTCAGGTTTCGGTGGAGGTGCGCACTATCATGCACAACACTCTCGCAGCACAACTGTCGGCGCTTGGCCCGCCTCTTTCTGGCTTCCTCGCTCTGGGAGATGACGGAGAGGGCATGTGTGCTGCTGTGGAACGATGGCTGTGCAATCGCAGCAGTGGCTCTTTCCTGTCATGGAACACCGCAATGACTGGTCGTCGCGCAGCAGACAGCTAATTTTCCTCATGGGCGCTAGGTGCCTAACCAAGCTCGTGCAACCTAGCCGATCAAGTTCCGGTCGGATTGCTCGCAATAATACATCACGAGCCACCGCGTGCAATGTACTCGTCACATACAAACGGTCTTCTATTAAGGAAGCTCTGAAAAACCAACTATCAAGCGCGCCCCACTCCCGATGGCTTTTTGCTTGGTGAGATTGGGCTCAACTTGATCCCGTTTGAGCCTGAATTCGACCCCGACTTGCTTGATTTGGAGCCCTTCGAAGGAAATTTGTCCGTTTTCAGGCGCACTCATGCCTGTGCCCCCGTCAATTTGTGACGAACCATCCACAGGTTGGACAGTGCAAACAGTGTCTTGATCTGCAGGGTGTTCTTCTTCAGGCCACGGTAGCGCACCTTGGTGAAGCCAAACTGGCGCTTGATTACCCGAAACGGGTGCTCAACTTTGGCCCGAATGCTGGCCTTGATCTTCTCGACTTTGTTGATCAGCGCATCCAATGGCTTGTGGTCTTTGTCTAGTTTCTTGCGCTTGCCTAGGCGCATGGCTACGTGCCACTTGCAGTCGGCCTTGGCATCGGGGCGCTTGTCTGCACCTTGGTAGCCCGCGTCACCGAACACGTCGCTCTCCTGCCCATGCAGCAAGCTGTTGCCCTCGGTGACATCGGCTACGTTGCCCGAGGTGCCTCGTACGGTGTGCACCAGGCCCGAATCGGCATCCACGCCGATATGGGCCTTCATGCCAAAGTGCCACTCGTTGCCCTTTTGGCTTGAATGCATCTCGGGGTCTCGGGCTTTGTCTTTGTTCTTGGTCGAGCTCGGTGCCGCGATGAGGGTGGCATCCACGGCGGTGCCTGCCTTGAGCAGCAAGCCACGTTGCACCAGCAGTTCGTTGACAGTGGCCAAGATCTGCTCGGCCAGTTTGTGCTTCTCCAGCCGGTGGCGAAAGCGCAGGATGGTGCTCTCGTCGGGCAAGCGGCCAAAGGCGTCAAGCTGGGCGAATTCACGGTACAAAGGGGTGTCGAAGAAGGCTTCTTCCATGGCCGGGTCCGACAGGCTGAACCATTGCTGCATGAAGTGCACGCGCAGCATGGTCTCCAAGGCAAAGGGCGGGCGCCCGTTGCGCCCTTCGCAGTAGTACGGGGCGATGAGCTCGACCAAGGCAGCCCAAGGAACCACGCTTTCCATCTGCTGCAAAAACACCTGCTTGCGGGTCTTGCGCGTGCTCAGGCTCAGGTTAAGGCTGTTTTGTTTCATGATGTTGAAGTGTGGCACGCGGGGCTTACCAGGCCGTTGAAAAACTCCCCCGCACCCGCCCCAGATGTGCTATCATATGCATCACGGCAGCTTGCAGATATAGGAGATTTGCGATGAGAGGTGTGCAGAGCTTTCAGGGAGCCATGTTCAGCTACATCAGCCTTGAAGACCGGGTATCGGCCCAGCACCCTTTGCGCAAGCTGCGCGCGCTGGTCGATGCCCTGCTCGCCAGCATGAGCGCCGAGTTCGAAGCCGTGTATGCGCGCAAAGGCCGCCCTTCGGTGCCGCCCGAGATGCTCTTGAAAGCCCTGCTGCTGCAAATCCTGTTCTCCATCCGCAGCGAGCGGCTGCTGGTCGAGGCCATCGACTACAACCTGCTCTATCGCTGGTTCGTGGGTGTCGCATCCCCGATGATTGTATAGACTCGAAGCGTTATCCGTTGTTCATCGCTCGTGAGGCGATGAGGGCGCTGGTGTACGATCTGACGCAAGCTCAAGGAGAGTCTACATGATGATAGCCCTGCA
>Ga0208491_10102_pt1 | contig 23818 bp, 18 predicted proteins | sample SubbioCSW11_NovA_FD_184819 | JGI IMG/M metagenome (GOLD analysis project Ga0208491, IMG submission 184819) | Serpentinite rock and fluid subsurface biosphere microbial communities from McLaughlin Reserve, California, USA - CR11_CSW11_NovA (SPAdes) | ecosystem: Environmental > Terrestrial > Deep...
CCACTTGGACCTGACCACGCGCGAGGCGCTGGCGCTGGCGCTCAACGGCTTTGAGGGCACGGTGCTGCTGGTCAGCCACGACCGCGCCCTGCTGCGCGCCGTCTGCGACGAGTTCTGGCTCGTCAGCCACGGCGGCATCGAACCCTTCGAGGGCGACCTCGACGACTACCAGCGCCACCTGCTCGACTTGGCCAAGCAGCGCCGCGAGGCCTTGGCCAAGCCGGACAAGGCGGATAAAGCCGACAAATCGCCCCGGCGGAATAAAGCCGACAAGGCCGATAAATCCGATCAAGCAACCAACAGCCCAGCCGAGCGCAAGGGCAGCAGCGCGGCACCCAGTGGGGCCAATGCGGCCGCCAACCCCGAGCGCCTGCCCGCCGCCGAGCAGCGCCGCCTAGATGCCCAGCGCCGCCAGCACTTGGCCACGCGCCTGCAGCCGCACAAAAAGCAGCGCGAGGCGCTGGAGCGCCAACTGGCCCAACTCCAAGCCGAACAGCAAGCCCTGCACGCGCAACTGCAACAGCCCGAGCAGCCCGCGCCCGCGCTGGCCACCGCCAGCCAGCGCCTAGGGGCCGTGGAGCAGGCCATCGAAGCCGCCGAAACTCAGTGGCTCGACGTGGCGCAGCAGATCGAGGCGCTGGAGCGGGCTGCCTAAAGCCCCCCGCCCGTACCCAGCACCTTAGCCAGTCAGTCCTGCCCTCTGAAAGGGTCAAGGACCAAGGCTCACACGGCAACGCCGCGCCAGCCAAATGGTTGCGGCAGCATTGCCATGCGCGGCGTGCACCAGCCGTACGCATCGTGCCATGCGACACGCATAACTCGCCATAGCCCCGGGCCAACGCAGGCACGCGCTCAAGCGGTACCGTGCCATGCACCAGCAGCGCCCACGGCCCGCACCAATTTGTGGCAACCCGGCCCCATGCACGTCGCTGGGCCAAGCAAACCATGTGGCATGTTACTTGCTTAGTGTTTTTCATCCATGCAAAACCCCTGCAGGCCCGCTCTCACACTCCTTCCGTCGTCCAAACCAGAGCCCGAAATGAACCTACCATCCCCAACCCGTCGCGCCCTCCTTGTTGGTTCCGCTGCCGCCGCGCTTGGTGGCGCCTCCTGGTCTGTGCAGGCACAGGAAACCGCCGTGCGCTTTCAGCTCGACTGGCGCTTCGAAGGCCCCTCTGCCCTGTTCTTGAGCCCTGCCGCACGCGGCCACTTCCGCACCGAGCGACTCAATGTCACGATTGACTCCGGCAACGGCTCGGCCGGCGCGGTGACCCGCGTAGCCAGCGGCACCTACGACATGGGCTTTGCCGACCTTGCCGCTCTGATGGAATTCCACGCCAACAACCCAACCGCCCCCAACAAGCCGGTTGCGGTCATGATGGTTTACAACAACACCCCGGCGGCTGTGCTGGCATTGCGCCGCAGCGGCATCAACAGACCAGCAGACCTGAGCGGCAAGCGGCTGGGCGCTCCCGTGTTTGACGCCGGGCGGCGCGCCTTTCCGATCTTTGCGCGCGCCAACAACATCAGCAACGTCAACTGGACTTCGATGGACCCGCCACTGCGCGAGACCATGCTGGTGCGCGGTGACATCGACGCCATCACGGGTTTTTCCTTTACCTCGCTGCTCAACCTCGAAGCACGCGGCGTGCCGGCCCAAGACGTGGTGGTGTTCCCATATGCCCAGCATGGGGTGCGACTCTACGGCAACGCGATCATCGTCTCAGAGTCATTCCTGCGCAACCAGCCCGAGGCGGTGCGCGGCTTTCTGCGCGCCTTCACGCGCGGCATGCGCGAGGTCATCGCCGACCCGCGGGGGGCCATCGCACACGTGCGTGCGCGCGACGGCATCGTCAACGAGGAGATGGAGCAACGACGCCTGCGCATGGCCTTGGATGCCTCAGTTTTGACCGCCGATGCGCGCAGCGAGGGTTTTGGCAACGTGCATCTGCCCCGGCTGGCGCTGATGGCCAGCCAAGTTGCTGACGCATTTGGCACGCGTGAGCGCATCAACCCCAGCGCGGTCTGGAACGCCGGCTTTTTGCCGTCGGCGGCTGAACGCAACATTTTCGGGGTCACTCGGGGATGAGCGCCCCCCCACCCGGGACGGCGCTCGCTGGGCGCCCCTTCGTTGACTTTCACAATGTCTGGCTGGCCTACAGCGACGAGCTCCAAGCCGCCGGCACATTTGCCGTTGAGGACATCTCGCTGCAAGTGGGGCTGGGCGAGTTTATTGCCATCGTCGGCCCATCGGGTTGCGGCAAAAGCACTTTTATGAAACTGGCCACGGGGCTTGCGCGTCCTAGCCGCGGCAGCATCATCATCGACGGCCGCGAGGTCAGCGGACCATTAAAAATCACAGGCATGGCGTTTCAGGCGCCCAGCCTGCTGCCGTGGCGCACCACGCTCGACAACGTCATGCTGCCGCTCGAAATCGTTGAGCCCTACCGGTCGAATCTGCGTGCCAAGCGGGCCGAGTACACCGAAAAAGCCAGACAACTGCTGCACAGCGTCGGCCTTGGCGGCTACGAAGACAAGTTCCCGTGGCAGCTTTCGGGCGGCATGCAACAGCGCGCCAGCATTTGCCGGGCCTTGATTCATGAACCCAAAATGCTGCTGCTCGACGAGCCCTTTGGTGCCCTCGACGCCTTCACCCGAGAAGAACTGTGGTGCGCGTTGCGCGACCTGCAGGCGGCGCAGCGTTTCAACGTTATCTTGGTCACGCACGACTTGCGCGAGAGCGTGTTTTTGGCTGATACGGTTTACGTAATGAGCAAAAGCCCCGGGCGGATGCTGGTGCGACGCGAGATCGACCTGCCGCGACCGCGGGACCTCGAAATCACCTACACCGCAGCCTTTACTGACATCGTGCACGAGTTGCGCGGCCATATCGGTGCCATCCGCAAGCCAGTTGGCCCAGCCGCACCAGCCCCCACAGCCTGAGTAACACACGATGAAATCAAAAGCCCTTGAGCGCTGGTCGCCGTTGCTGCTGTTGGTTGCCACTTTGGCACTGTGGCAGCTCATCTGCACGGCGTTTGATGTGAGCGAATTCGTATTCCCGAGCCCATGGCGCATTGCCGAGCAGTTCTGGGCCTTTCACGAAGTCATCCTAGGCCACGCTTGGCGCACCTACTGGGTCACGATGGTCGGCTTTGGCATTGCCATTGTTGTCGGCGTGCTGCTGGGTTTTCTGATGGGCAGCTCGCGCTTGGCCTATCACGCCATGTATCCGCTCATGACCGCCTTCAACGCGCTGCCCAAGGCTGCCTTTGTGCCAATTTTGGTGGTCTGGTTCGGCATCGGTGTCGGCCCGGCGATTCTGACGGCGTTCCTCATTTCCTTTTTTCCCATCATGGTCAACATCGCCACCGGACTGGCCACCCTCGAGCCCGAACTGGAAGATGTGCTGCGCGTGCTCGGCGCCAAACGCTGGGATGTGCTGACCAAAGTCGGCCTGCCGCGCTCGATGCCCTATTTCTTTGGCTCACTCAAGGTTGCCATTACGCTGGCCTTTGTCGGCACCACGGTGTCTGAGATGACGGCTGCCAACGAAGGCATAGGCTTCCTTCTGATCAGTGCCGGCAGTTCCATGCAGATGGGCTTGGCTTTTGCCGGGCTGGTTATCGTGGGAGCCATGGCGATGCTGATGTACGAGATGTTTTCCTGGATCGAGCGGCGCACCACCGGTTGGGCGCACCGCAGCACCCATGCAGGCTAAAGGCATGCCGAATTTAATGGCACCACCCGCGGCCCAAGAGGTCGGGCGCAGCTACGGACCCACCGCGGCTGTACCATTAATGCAGGTGCACCAGCTAGTCAAGCGCTTTGGCACGCTGGTCGCCAACGATCACATCGACCTAAGCGTGGCCGCTGGCGAAATTCATGCACTGCTGGGTGAGAACGGCGCGGGCAAGTCAACGCTGGTCAAAATGATCTACGGTTTGCTGCAACCCGATGCAGGCCAAATATTCTGGCAAGGCCAACCGGTGGCGCTGCCCAACCCGCGCGCAGCGCGAAAGCTGGGCATTGGCATCGTGTTTCAACATTTCTCATTGTTCGACAATTTAAGTGTCGCCGAGAATGTTGCACTTGCACTGGAAGAACGGGTGCCGCTGGCGAGCGTAGCCGAGCAGGTGGCGGCGCTGTCACGCACCTACGGGCTGCCGCTCGAACCCAAGCGCGAAGTCTGGCGGCTGTCTGTGGGCGAGCGCCAACGCGTTGAAATTGTACGCTGCCTGATGCAAGACCCCCGACTGCTGGTGCTCGACGAACCGACCTCGGTCTTGACCCCGCAGGAAGTCGAGGGCCTGTTCGAGACCTTGGCGCGCTTGCGCGGTGAGGGTAGATCGGTGCTCTACATCTCTCATAAGCTCGAAGAGATACGCAACCTGTGCGAGACGGCAACCGTTTTGCGCCACGGTTGCGTGGTCGCACGCACCGACCCGCGCACCGAGAGCGCTGCTGGCCTTGCGCGCATGATGGTTGGTGGTGAAGTCGCGCAGGTTCGCCACCAACCCACCTGCGACAAAGATGCGCCGGTGCGTTTGGCCGTGCATGGGCTGGCGCTCGCTTCTGAAGACCCGCACGGCACCTCACTGGTTGATCTAAGCTTTGAACTTCGTCAAGGGGAGATCCTTGGCATCGCTGGTGTCGCTGGCAACGGGCAAGACGAGCTGTTTGCCGCACTTTCAGGCGAGTGGCTCGCTTCGAAGGCAGAGCAAGTGGTTTTCGACGGTCTTCCAATCGGGCGCAATGACATCAACGCGCGGCGCCGGCGCGGTGCCGCCTTCGTACCCGAAGAGCGGCTCGGTCATGCGGCCGCTCCGCGGTTGCGTCTGTCGGACAACGCCTTGGTTGCCGGCCACGCGACCAATGGCTTGGTACGCGGCGGCTTTCTGCAACGCAAGCACATGCTCGGCTGGGTCGATGCCGTCACCTTGGCCTTCGACGTACGCAAGGCTGGACGCGACCCCGAGGCGCGCGCCCTGTCTGGTGGCAACTTGCAAAAGTTCGTCGTCGGCCGCGAGGTGCTGCGTCGGCCCAAGCTGTTGGTCGTCGCGCAGCCCACTTGGGGCGTCGATGCCGGTGCAACCAGCCTCATCCGCCAAGCTTTGGTTGACCTCGCCAAGGAGGGTGCTTCGGTGCTAGTGATCAGCCAAGACCTCGACGAGCTGTTTGAAATAGCCGACCGCATCGCGGTGATTTTCCATGGCCGCCTGTCCGAGGCGCAGCCGGTGCGCGGCCTCACGCGCGAGGCGGTCGGGTTGCTGATGGGAGGGTCGTCTACACCCCCAACGCCAAGGTGTGCGACATGAGGCGCTTGGTACTCGAGCGGCGCAGCCATACGCCGCTGGCGCTGACGCTGGCCTCGCCACTGTTGGCGGTTGCGTTGACCATGCTGTCGGCAACCTTGATCTTCGCCGTCATGGGGCATGACCCGCTGAACGCGCTCTACATCTATTTCGTGCTGCCGCTCTCAGACGCGTGGGGTTTGCAGGAAGTGGCCGTCAAGGCCACGCCATTGGTGCTGATTGCCATTGGCCTTGCGATGTGCTACCGCTCGAACAACTGGAACATCGGCGCCGAGGGCCAGTATGTCGCTGGGGCGCTGGCAGGCGCAGCAGTTGCGATTGCCACCCATGGCCAACCCAACGGGCCTTGGGTGCTGCCCGCGATGCTGCTCGCCGGCGTCGTTGGCGGCGCGCTCTATGGGCTGATTCCGGCCGTGCTCAAAACGCGCTACCGCGCCAACGAGATTTTGACTAGCCTGATGCTGGTCTACATCGCCGTGCTGCTGCTCGACTGGCTGGTGCGCGGCCCATGGATGGACCCGCAAGGCTTCAACATGCCGCAAACGGTGGTCTTTGAACCCGAAGCCACCCTGCCCCTGCTGCTGGAAGGCGGGCGGCTCAACCTCGGTTCGCTGATCATGCTGGCCGTCGTTGCCCTCACCACGGTGCTGGTGTTGGGCACGCTCAAGGGCTTCGAGATCACCCTCGTCGGCGAGGCCCCACGTGCAGCGCGTTTTGCTGGGTTCTCCGAAAAGCGCCTAACTTGGTTGGTTTTTGCGGTGGCCGGTGGCCTAGCCGGGTTGGCCGGAACGTTGGAGGCAGCCGGTACCGTGCGGCAACTGCAGCCCGAATTCGCCGTCGGCTACGGTTTCACGGCGATCATCGTCGCCTTTCTCGGCCGGCTCAATCCGGTCGGCTGCCTGATTGCCGGCGTATTTCTTGCTGTCACTTTTATTGGTGGCGAGAACGCGCAAATTATGCTGCAACTGCCGCTCGATGCCACCCGAGTGCTGCAGGGCTTGCTGCTGTTCTTTGTGCTGGCCTGCGACACGCTGTTGCTATACCGCCCGCGCCTGCTGCACAACACCCACGCGTGAAAAACCCATGTCCTTGCTCGAAGCCATCATCCTGACTGTCATCACCTCGTCGACACCGCTGCTGATCGCAGCCATCGGTGTGTTGGTCGTCGAACGCTCGGGCGTGCTCAATCTGGGCGTCGAGGGCATGATGATCATGGGTGCTGCGGTGGGCGTTGCTGCGGCCATACTCAGCGGCAACTCGGCCGTTGGTGTGTTGGCGGCAGTATGCGCGGGCATGGCGCTGGCGGCGGTCTTTGGTGCTTTGACGCTGGGGCTGGCAACCAACCAGGTCGCCACCGGGCTGGCGCTGGCGATCTTCGGCCTCGGCCTGTCGGGCGTGGTCGGCGCGCCCTTCGTCGGTATGCAGCGCGAGGGCATCGGCCCGATCGTTCTGCCTTGGCTGGCCGACATCCCTTTCATCGGCCAAATCCTGTTCCGGCAGGACTTTTTCGTCTATGCCTCGTTCGTTTTGGTCACTGGCGTCGCTTGGTTCCTGATGCGCACCAAAGCTGGTCTGGTGCTGCGTGCCTGCGGCGAAAATGCGGTCGCCGCGCATGCGCTGGGCTACCCGGTGCTGCGCATTCGCTTCCTCGCGGTGTTGTTCGGCGGCGGCTGCGCCGGCCTAGCTGGAGCCTACCTGTCGCTGGTGCACACCCCGTTTTGGACCTCTGGCATGACCGCCGGCCGCGGGTGGATCGCGCTGGCTATCGTCGTTTTCGCCTCTTGGCTGCCGTGGCGCGCGGCGGTTGGCGCCTACCTGTTTGGCGGCGTGACCATCCTGCAGTTGCATGCGCAATCGGCAGGTGTGCCTTTGCCCCCCCAACTGCTGGCCGCAATGCCTTACCTCATCACCATCGTGGTTTTGGTGCTGATCATGCGGCTGCGGCTAAAAGCTGCGGTCGGCCCGGCGTCACTGGGCGTGAGCTTCGTGCCCGAACGCTAAACCCTCCGATCACCTATCACTTAAATCACTTACTGCCGAGCTGCCCGGATCATCCAGCCCCGTTCAAAGTTTGCAGCAGTTGTGCCGCCACGGCCACGGCAATCACCTCGGGCTCCTTGCCCACCACGCCGGGAATGCCAATCGGACAGTTCACCTGCGCCAAATCCTGCGCGGAAAACCCGCGCCCAAGCAGGCGTTTGGAAAAAGTTGCCCACTTGGTTTTGCTGCCTATCAGTCCAATAAAGGGCAGATCGCCCTGGTTGCGCTGGCGACGCAGACAGGCGTCCAGCACATCCAAATCTTCGGCATGGCTAAAGCTCATGATGAGCACCCGGCTACCCGTGGCCAAACTGGGCACGGCCAACTGCACCGGATCGGAATGCTCGCAAACCACGCCCCTTGGAGCCGGGTTGGGGAAGATGCCGTCCCGGCTGTCGATCCAAGTCAGGGCGAAAGGCAGGGGCGTCAACACCTGCGCGATCGCATGGCCCACATGCCCACCGCCAAACAGTGCCACCGGGTGTAGGGGCGGTGTCAAGCGCGCGTGCAGATTGTCGGCATGCGCCAAGTCGGCAGCCTTGAGGAGCTCAAACCCCAAGTGCACCACACCACCGCAACACTGGCCCAGCGCCGGGCCCAACGCATAGCGTACCCGCTCTGGCCCAGACACACCCCCTAGTCGGCACCGAGATTCGGCTATGGCCTGCAACTCCAAGTGACCGCCCCCGATGGTGCCCACCGTACGATCGGCAAATACAGCCATCCACGCGCCGCGTTCGCGCGGCACCGAACCCTCGGTCGCCAGCACCGTGACCATGCAGGCAGGGGCACTTACAAGGCCGTCTAGCAGCCGCTGCGCATCAGACCATCCCATGACCCTTGACCCCTTGAAAATCTGCTAGCAATGCACCCAAGCCCAGCAAATCATGGACTCAAGAGCCCCGGTAGGTGGCATAGCTCCAAGGGCTGACCAACAAGGGTACATGGTAGTGCTGGTCAGCCCGTGCAATGCCAAAGTCCAAGCTCACTTGGTTGAGAAAATTGGGCTCTGGAAGCAGCACGCCACGGGCTTTGAAGTAGTCCGCCACGTCAAACCGCAGCCGGTAGGTTCCGGTGCGCAGGCTGGCGTCGTCAAAGAGGGGCGCATCGGTGCGGCCGTCGCAATTGAGCACCCAGCGCTTGATCAGCGTAGCGGTTTCGCCGCTGGTGCCATACAGGGCCACTGTCATGCCGGCGGCGGGGCATCCATGCATGGTATCTAAAACGTGGGTACTCAGGCCCATGAAGAATTCCTTTGGTGTGATCCAAAATCCAGCGGCACGGGTGTGTGCAGATCGGAGGGTTGCGCTTGCACCTTCACCGCCCATTCTCCACCAAATCAAGCCCAGCAGCCGCACGCACTTTGGCCCTTGGGCCGCAAAAAACCTTCTAGGGTACCCACGCACCGTTATAGCCCGCAGCTTGCACCAATTTGAGCCAGCTTGCACCCAAACACCCCCGGCTCATCCAGTACAGGCTGGCATGGTTATTGCTTTCTTGGAGGAAGACATCAACGCAATGCAGAGGGTTCAGATGAAAGCAATCGTCATTGGCGCAGGCATCGGGGGCATGTGTGCAGCCATCGCCCTCCAGCGCGTCGGCATTGAAAGCGAAGTGTATGAGGCCGTCAAGGAGAACAAGCCAGTTGGAGCGGCGCTTTCGGTCTGGCCCAATGGCGTCAAGTGCCTCAACCATCTGGGTCTCAAAGAAGCGTTTAGGCAACTCGGTGGCCCCATGAATTACATGGCCTACCACGACCACCAGCACGGCCAGGTCATGACGCGCTTTAGCTTGGAGCCGCTCATCACCAGCGTCGGTGAGCGCCCCTATCCGGTGGCCCGGGCCGAGCTGCAAACCATGCTCATCGAATCTTACGGCATCGACGCGGTCTGCTTTGGCAAACGTGTTTGCGGCATCGAGGAAACCGCCCATGGGGTGACAGCCCAATTCGAGGATGGCACCCTGGCCAGCGGCGATTTTCTCGTCGCCGCCGACGGCACGCACTCGACAATCCGACCCTACGTGCTGGGTCATGCCGTGGAGCGCCGCTACGCCGGTTATGTCAACTGGAACGGACTGGTGCGCATCGATGAGTCGATCGCTCCGCACGACCAATGGACCACCTATGTCGGGCAAGGCAAGCGGGCCTCGGTGATGCCAGTTGCGGGCAACCGGTTTTATTTTTTCTTCGACGTCCCATTGCCGACCGGACTGGCACATGACCGCAGCACGCTGCGCGCCGATCTGATGCGTTACTTTGAGGACTGGGCTGAGCCGGTGCATAAGCTGATCGCCGCCATCGACCCCGCCACCACCAACCGGATCGAAATCCACGATATCGAACCCTTTGATCGCTTGGTGCGCGGGCGGGTGGCGCTGCTGGGTGACGCTGGCCACAGCACCACACCGGATATTGGCCAAGGCGCCTGTGCTGCGATGGAGGACGCCGTGGTGCTGGCCCTCGCGCTGCAAACCAACTCACTGGGCATTGAAGACGCCCTGCTGCGCTATCAGGACAAACGCTGCAGTCGGGTGAAGGATTTGGTGCTCAAGGCGCGCAAACGCTGCGACGTGACACACGGCAAAGAAATGAGCGTGACCCACAACTGGTACGGCGAGCTGCAAAACGAAACCGGCGAGCGCATCCTAGCCAGCATGCGGGAAACCATTGTGGGCGGCCCGCTCGGTTAAGCCCGCGCTTGCTGCGCACAACCCAGACCTCTACCCGCGTTGCAACCCACGATTTATGCACAGCGCCGAACCCGCATCTGCAATGGCCACCCACCCATTGCGCTTCCTGCAACGCGGTCAAGCGGTAACGCTGCACCACGTAGCGCCGGACCGCACCTTGCTCGAACTGTTGCGCGAGGACTTGGGCTGCACTGCCGTCAAAGAAGGCTGCGCCGAGGGCGACTGCGGTGCCTGCACCGTGGTGCTGGGGCATATGCAGGGCGACCAACTGCGCTACAGCGCTGTCAACAGCTGCATCCGCTTGGCGCATTCCGTCAACGGCATGGCACTGTGGACCGCACAAGATTTGGCCCAAGACCCGCTGATTCAGCCGCCGGCGGGCACCGCCGTAACCGCTGCAGCACCGTCTAGCACGCTGCATCCGGCACAGGAGGCCATGGTTCTGTGCCACGGCTCTCAGTGCGGTTTTTGCACCCCCGGTGTTGTGATGAGCCTGTTTGGCATGTACCAAAACCATGCCAGCAAAGGCCAACCCATCACCCGCGAGATGGCGCAGGAGGCGCTATCGGGCAACCTGTGCCGCTGCACCGGCTACCGCCCCATTCTGGACGCGGCGCAAAAAATGGCTTCCATGCCCGCCATGGCCGTCAACGAACCCCTTTTATTGGAAAAACTGGCAGGGCTGGCCACCCCTGAACCTGTGCCCGCTTGCAAGAGCCGCTATATCCTGCCTACCACGCTGACCGAGCTGCTGGCCGCCCGCAGCGCCCACCCCACGGCGCAGGTGGTGGCGGGATGCACCGATGTCGGCCTTTGGATAACCAAGCAACACCGGCAACATGAGCAAATTTTAGATCTCACACGCGTGCCTGATTTGTGCTCGATCGAACAGACGGCAGATCACATTGCCATCGGCGCAGCCGTTACGCTGACCGATGCTTTTGCAGCCCTGTCGGAGCAATGGCCTCAGCTGCGCCCCTTTGCCGCCCGTTTTGCGAGCCTGCCTTTACGCAACTCCGGCACCTTGGGTGGTAACGTGGCAAACGGCTCACCGATTGGCGACTCGATGCCGTTGCTGATTGCCATACGCGCCCGCGTGGTTCTAACCAGCTTGCGCGGTGAGCGCGACATGGCGCTGGAAGATCTGTACCAAGGCTACCGGCAAAACGCGATGGCGCCGGACGAACTTCTGCTGCGCATCGTGGTGCCACGGCCTACGGTATCCGAGTTGCTGCGCGCATACAAAATCTCCAAACGCTTCGACAGTGACATCTCCACGGTGTGCCTAGTCATCAACCTCGACCTTGATGCCGATGGGGTGCGCCGCGCGAGCATCGGTGCAGGCGGCGTGGCCAGCACTCCAGCACGGGCCCGCCAGACCGAGGCCACCCTGACTGGTCAGCCATGGAGCGCCGAAACCCTCGCTCGCGCTGCGCAAGCGTTGCAGAACGAATTCACCCCCATTTCTGACTTGCGTGCCAGCAGCAGCTACCGCAGCAGGGTACTGGCCAGCCTGCTGCAGCGCTTCTGGCTTGAAAGCCAAGGTGAGCGCTGGGTGAGCGTAGAGCACTTCCGACTCGATCCATCCACATGAATCCGCTCGAACCTCTACCACCCAAGGGCGACTGCACGCCCACCTGCTGGCCCGCCATGGGCCAATCGCACGCACACGAAACCGCCCGCGCCCACGTAGCGGGTACCGCGCACTACATCGACGACCTTCCCGAATTGAAGGGCACCCTGTACGGCGCGCCCATCCTTTCCAACGTGGCACATGGCAGGTTGAACGGTATCCATGCCAACGCCGCGTTGGCCATTCCCGGTGTGCACGGTGTGGTGGTTGCGGCAGACGTACCAGGCGACAAGCTGCTGGCTGCGTTCGCGCACGATGAGCCGGTGTTCGCCCTTGACACCGTGCAACACATCGGCCAAGTGGTCGGCTTGGTGGTGGCAAATTCGGTGCAACTGGCACGCCGCGCCGCCCGCGCCGTGCAGCTCGACATCTCGCCGCTTCCCGCTCTCATCACCGTGCATGATGCACTCAAGGCTCAGTGCTACGTGCAACCCCCCGTGGTGCTGCGCCGAGGTGATCCGGCCATGGGGCTAGAGCAATCGGCGCACCGCCTGCAGGGCGCATTTGAGGTGGGTGGGCAGGAGCATTTTTATCTGGAAGGCCAGATTGCCTACGCGCTGCCGCTGGAGCAACAACAGTGGTTGATCCATTCCAGCACCCAGCATCCGGGCGAGGTGCAGCATTGGGTCGCGCACGCCCTGGCAATCGACAACAACGCGGTGCGCGTCGAATGCCGCCGCATGGGCGGTGGCTTTGGCGGCAAGGAGACGCAAGCCGGGCACATGGCGGTTTGGGCTGCGGTTGCTGCGCACAAGTTCGGGCGACCGGTCAAGCTGCGCCTAGACCGGGATGAAGATTTTCTGATCACTGGCAAGCGCCATCCATTCGCCTACGAGTATGACGTGGGATATGACGACACCGGTCGCATCACAGCCCTGAAACTGCAGATGGCGGTCAACTGCGGCTTCAGCGCCGACTTGTCTGGGCCTGTGGCCGATCGCGCCGTATTCCATTGCGACAATGCCTACTACCTGAGCAACGTAGAGATTACTTCCTTTCGCTGCAAGACCCACACGCAAAGCCACACCGCGTTTCGTGGCTTCGGTGGGCCGCAAGGCGTGCTTGTGATTGAGGCCATTTTGGGAGATATCGCACGCACGTTAGGTCACGACGCGCTAGACGTTCGAATAGCCAACCTATATGCAAGCGATGCGTCCGCGGGCCGCAACGTTACGCACTACCAAATGGCGGTGCAAGACAACATCCTGCACGATCTGATGCCTCAACTAGAGCGCAGCTCCGACTACCGCCGGCGCCAAACCGAGATTGCCCAATGGAACGCCACTCAGCCCGTGCTCAAGCGCGGGCTGGCGATCACGCCGGTCAAGTTCGGCATCAGCTTCACGGCCACACTGTTCAACCAAGCCGGCGCGTTGGTTCACGTCTACACCGATGGCAGCGTGCAGGTCAACCACGGCGGCACCGAAATGGGGCAGGGCCTGCACACCAAGGTGGCGCAGATCGTCGCCGACGAGCTCGGCGTGCCCATGCACCGCGTGCGGGTAACGGCCAGCGACACCAGCAAAGTGCCCAATGCCAGCGCCACAGCAGCGTCCAGCGGCACCGACCTCAACGGCCGCGCCGCTCAGTTTGCAGCACGCACAGTGCGCAACAACTTGGCCTCCTTGGTGTGCGGGCTCGACGACTGCAGCGCGAGCGCCGTTTGCTTCGAGGCCGGCAAGGTGATGTCACCCAAAAAGGTGCGCACTTTTGACGATGTGGTGAAACTGGCATACGCCCACCGCATTCAGTTGTGGAGCGACGGCTTTTACTGCACGCCCAAGATTCACTATGACAAGGCCACACTCACTGGGCGGCCGTTTTACTACTTCAGCTACGGCGCGGCTTGCTCAGAAGTGGTGATCGACACCCTTACTGGAGAAAGCCGTGTATTGCGCGTAGATATTTTGCACGACGTGGGGCACAGCATCAACCCGGCCATCGACATTGGGCAGATTGAGGGCGGCTTTGTGCAGGGCATGGGCTGGCTCACCACCGAGCAACTGGTGTGGGACAACAGCGGATACCTCAGCACCCACGCCCCTAGCACCTACAAAATCCCGACCACAGGAGACATCCCGGCCCACTTCAACATCGAGCTCTGGCCTGAAGCCAACCGCGAGGACAACGTGGGTGGCAGCAAGGCCGTGGGTGAGCCGCCCTTCATGCTTGCGATCAGCGTTTACGAAGCGTTGCGCAATGCCGTGGCAGCGGGGCGCAAAGGCAATTGGCAAATGCCTGTGACGCTGACGGCACCCGCTACAGCAGAAAACGTGCTGCAGGCTTTGGAGCAGCCCTCATCAGAGATCGCTGCGACGGGCCCTGCGGATCTGCAAAACCGGGTTTCATATCGCCCCACGCAATCAACCAACCAGAGGCCTGTCGGAGTACCTAATGTTTTGTAACTCCATTAACGGCTCCTCTGTGTGCACCCAAGCACACCCCTCATCTCACCCCCAGTCCGGCGGGGTTGAGCAGCTCTCGATCTGCGCTAGGCCGGCAACCCGTGGAATCGTCCCGCTTTGGGCCAGACTTTGTTGAAAGGAAATCATGATGAATGCCTCCCGTCGTCGTCTTATGCTGGCTGCCGGTGCGCTTGGCGCCGGCGCATCTTTGCCGCTGCGTGCGCAGCCTGCGGCACCCCTCAACGTGGGTTTCGTCCTCATTGGACCGGTCGGCGATTTCGGGTGGTCAACCATGCACGACCAAGGCCGTCGCCGCATGCTCGAGGTGCTGGGCGACCGAGTTACTGCGACCCAGGTCGAGAGCGTGGCACCGCCCGACTTTGACCGCGTGGCTACGCAGCTCGTGCGTTCGGGCTCAAGGTTGATTTTTACAACAAGCTTCTCCTACTTCGCGCCTACTCAGCGCATGGCTGCACAGCACCCCAGCGTTATGTGGGAGAGCGCCACCGGCACCGCGACCGGCACCAATCTTTCCATCTACAACGCCCGCTTCTACGAGGGCCGCTACCTTCAGGGTGTGATCGCTGCGCGCAAGTCGCGCAGCAAGCAGATCGGCTATGTTGCCTCGTTCCCGGTGCCCGAAGTGATCCACGCCATTAACACTGTAATGCGCGGTGCTTGGAGCGTTGACCCCAGCATGCGCGTGCGCGTGATCTGGGTCGGCGCTTGGTTTAACCCCGGACGCGAGGCCGACGCCGCGCGTGCGTTGATCGACCAAGGCTGCGATGTGCTGTGTCAACACACCGACAGCCCGGCACCCCTGCAGCTCGCCGAACAGCGCGGCATTTTCGGCTTTGGCCAAGCCAGCGACATGACCCGCTTTGCGCCGCGCGCGCACCTAACGAGCAGCATCAACCTGTGGGGCGACTACTATGCGGCACGCGCACGCGCTGTGATCGACGGAACTTGGCGACCGACAGACACCTGGGGTGGCTTGGCCAGTGGCATGTTCCGCCTTGCACCCTTCACCAACATGACACCCGAAGAAATCGCCGAAGCCACTCGAATACGTGACGCGCTGGCCTCTGGCCGACTGCATCCGTTCGACGGCCCAATCGTGCGCCAAGACGGCACCCAAGTGATCCCCGCCGGCCAGCGATTGAGCGACGACCAAATCCGCGCGATGAATTACTTCTACCAAGGAATCGACGCCAGGATGTCTTAACCACGCCAATGCGCCACCGCATGATTTACGACTCCACCTCCCGCTACCCGCGCGATTTGTCTGGTTATGGCAGAAATCCGCCCCATGCGCGCTGGCCCAACTCAGCCCGCATTGCTGTGCAGTTCGTGCTGAATTACGAAGAAGGTGGAGAAAACAACGTCCTGCACGGCGACGACGCCTCGGAACAGTTTCTTTCGGAACTGTTCAACCCAGCTGGCTATCGCGCACGCCACCTCAGCATGGAAGGGATTTACGAGTACGGTTCGCGGGCCGGCGTCTGGCGCATCCTGCGCGAGTTCGAACAGCGGGGCCTGCCACTGACGGTGTTTGGCGTGGCCACCGCCTTGCAACGCTGCCCGGATGTGACAGCCGCATTTCAGGAACTCGGCCACGAAATCGCGTGCCACGGCTGGAAGTGGATCCACTACCAGAACGTGGACGAGGCCAGCGAGCGCGCCCACATGGTGCAGGCGATGGAACTCATCGAGCAGCTCACCGGCAGGCGCCCGCTGGGCTGGTACACCGGGCGCGACAGCCCCAACACGCGCCGCTTGGTGGCTGACTATGGCGGATTTGAGTACGACAGCGATTACTACGGCGATGACCTGCCTTTTTGGATGAAAGTCCAAAAGACCGATGGCCACGCTGTGCACCAACTCATCGTTCCCTACACGCTGGACTGCAACGACATGCGCTTTGCGCTGCCCCAAGGCTACTCACACGCCGACCCGTTCTTCCAGTACATGAAAGACACCTTCGATGCCCTTTATGCCGAGGGCGATCCCGACGGCCTAGACCGCCCCAAAATGATGAGCATAGGCATGCACTGCCGCCTATTGGGTCGGCCGGGCCGCATCACTGCCCTGCAGCGCTTTCTGGACCACATCCTGCAACGCGATAAGGTATGGGTTGCGCGGCGCATTGACATTGCGCGTCACTGGCGCACCACCCACCCGGCCCCGGCCTGTGCCTGAGCCGTGCCGCGCCCTCCCTGTCTGGAAATCCCATGCACATCACCCTAGAACAACTCAACCACGCATCGCTGGCCCAAGCCACGCTGATGCTCGATGGCATATATGAACACACCCCATGGATCGCTGAAGGAGCCATGGCACAACGCCCTTTTGCCTCGCTGGCCGCGCTTAAGTCCGCCATGGTGTCGGTGCTTGCCAAAGCCGAACCCGAGGCACAACTCGCTCTGATACGCGCCCATCCCGAGCTCGCCGGCACCGGCATGGTGAACCAGTCGCTCTCGGCCGATTCCGCCCGCGAACAGACTCGGGTCGGTCTCACGAATTGCAGCACCGAGGAGCTCGCTCACATCCAGCGGCTCAATGCGCAGTACCGGGCAAAGTTTGGCTTTCCTTTCATACTGGCTGTGCGCGGCCCGCGTGGCACTGGCCTGCCCAAACGCGAGATCATCGACACCTTCGAACGCCGTCTGAGTCTGCCAGCAGATTTTGAACGCGCCGAGTGTCTGCGCAACATCCACCGCATTGCAGAATTGCGCCTGAACGACAGATTCAATTTCGAACCCGTGCTTGGCCACACGATCTGGGATTGGCACGAAGACTTGGCGCGCCACAGCGACCCGGAATTTGCCCAACTAGGCCAACTCAGCGTTGCCTACCTGAGCGATGCACACCGCGCCTGCGCCGCCGACCTCGTGGCGCGCATGCACAACTGTGGGTTTGACGAGGCCCACATCGACTCTGTCGGCAACGTGGTGGGCCGCTACCAAGGGCGTTCGCCGCACTCACCCGCCCTGCTCACCGGCAGCCACTACGACACCGTGCGCAATGCTGGCAAGTATGACGGACGATTGGGTATCTTCGTGCCCATGGCTTGTGTGCAGAGCTTGCATCGGGATGGCCGAAGGCTACCCTTTGCTATCGAGGTAGTGGCTTTTGCCGAAGAAGAAGGCCAGCGCTACCCGGCCACCTTTTTGGGTTCTAGTGCACTTACCGGCCACTTTAATCCAGCATGGCTAGACCTGCTGGACGCACGTGGAATTCGCATGCGCGAGGCCATGCAACACGCCGGCTTACCTGCTGAGATCGAAGCCATCGCTGCACTGAAACGGGACCCTTCAAAATACCTCGGGTTCATCGAGGCGCATATCGAACAGGGGCCGGTCCTCAACGAGCTAAACCTGCCACTGGGCGTGGTCACTTCCATCAATGCCAGCGTGCGCTACCAGTGCGAAGCCATCGGCATGGCCAGCCATGCTGGCACCACACCCATGGATCGTCGGCGCGATGCCGCCTGCGCCGTGGCCGAATTCGCGCTCTACGCCGAGCGGCGCGCCGCCACCGATGCCGATTCGGTGGCCACGATTGGCATGATGCAAATTCCCGGCGGCTCAATCAATGTGGTGCCCGGCCGCTGCCTGTTCACCCTCGATCTGCGCGCACCCAGCAACGCCCAGCGCGATGCGCTGGAGCACGACATTCTCGCGCGGCTGGTTGCCATTTGCGAGCGGCGCGGCATCGGCCTCAAGACCGAGGAAACCCTGCGCGCGGCCGCTGCGCCGAGCGCACCGGCTTGGCAGGCACGCTGGGAAAATGCCGTGACTGCACTGGGTCTGCCTGTGCATCGCATGCCCAGCGGCGCCGGCCATGACGCCATGAGGCTGCACACAGTGATGCCGCAGGCCATGCTCTTCGTGCGAGGCCTCAACGGCGGCATCAGCCACAACCCGCTGGAGTCCAGCACCAGCGACGACATCGAACGGTGCGCCAACGCCTTCACGCACCTGCTCGAACAACTCGCCGCCGAACACACGAACCAAAGCCCATGAGCACTGAACAACAACTGGATCATTGGGTCGATACGCACTTCGATGAGCAAGTGCATTTCCTGCAAGCGCTCGTGCGCGTGCCCACCGACACCCCACCGGGCCACAACGCACCACATGCCCAGCGCACCGCTGAACTGCTTGCAGCCATGGGTCTGCACGCAGAACAGCACGCAGTCCCGGCCAGCGAAGTGCAGGCGGCTGGCTTGCAGAGCATCACCAACTTGATCGTGCGCCGCTCCTACGGCGCAGGCAGGATCATCGCCCTCAATGCCCACGGCGACGTGGTGCCGCCCGGTGATGGCTGGACGCACGACCCCTACGGCGGCGAGGTGGTCAACGGCAAGCTCTACGGCCGTGCCAGCGCAGTCAGCAAGAGCGACATCGCCAGCTTTGCCTTTGCGATCCGGGCGCTCGAATCCTTGGGTGCAAAACTCGGCGGTGGTGTGGAAATGCACATCACTTACGACGAGGAATATGGCGGGGAACTAGGCCCCGACTGGTTGCTAAAAAAAGGCCTGACTCAACCGGATCTGATGATCGCTGCCGGCTTTAGCTACCAAGTGGTGGTGGCTCACAACGGGTGTCTGCAACTGGAGGTGACGGTGCTGGGCGACATGGCCCACGCCGCCATCCCCGACAGCGGCACCGACGCGCTACAGGGCGCCACCCACATCCTCAAGGCCTTGTACGCGCTCAACGCCGACTACCTTGTAGTCAACTCCAGCGTGGAGGGCATTGCCCACCCGTACCTTAACGTGGGCCAGATTGTTGGCGGCACCAACACCAACGTGATCCCCGGCAAGGTGGTGTTCAAGATCGATCGCCGCATGATCCCGGAAGAAGACCCAAACGAGGTAGAGGCCGCGCTGCGCCGCACCATAGAACTGGCAGCGGCAAGTTTTCACCCCCCGCGTGGAGGCAAACAACTCAAGATCGAGGTGCGTCGCATCCTGCTCACGCGCGCCATGCAAGCGCTGCCCGGCAACCAGCCGCTGGTTCAAGCCATACAAAAACACGGCCAAGCTGTGTTCGGACTGGCCATTCCGGCCGTGGGCACACCGCTTTACACCGATGCCCGCCTGTACGCCGAACGCGGCATTCCGGGTGTGATCTATGGTGCCGGGCCGCGCACGGTGCGCGAATCAAACGCCAAGCGCGCCGACGAACACCTGCTGCTCGACGACCTCAAAGGCGCCACCAAAGTGCTGGCGCGCACGCTATACGAATTGCTAAAGCCAGCCTAAGCCGATCGGCCTTCACGCCAAAATGCTGCTCCGATTTGGCCGCGGCATGATCATCTGCCTGCGACCACGCTGCGAACCACCACCCGGTCGTCACCCAAAACGATCATCGCAAAAAGCAACTCATCAAGGCTGCTGGCCTGCGAAGCCTTGCGCGCTAGCAGGGGCGTGGCCTGCGGGTCGAGCACCACGAAGTCGGCTTCATGGCCCGGCTGCAAGTTGCCAATCACACCCCCGAGACCCAGCGCCTGTGCCGCCCCCGCCGTGTGTTGCCACCAAAGCTGCCCCGGCTTAAGACTCAGGCCGGTTTTGGTGTGGCCCTCGCGGCCTACGCAGTAAGCCGCCAACATAGTGTGGAACGGCGAAAAACTGGTTCCGCCGCCCACATCGCTGGCCAGTCCATAGCGCATGCCCGCTGCGTCTGCTGCGGAAAAGTCAAAGAATCCGCTGCCTAGAAACAAATTGCTGGTGGGGCACACGGCGGCCGCAGCGCCCGTCTCGCCCATGAGCACCCGATCGGCAGCATCTAGATGCAGGCAATGGGCGTAAATGGCGCGCTCGCGCAGCAATCCGTGGTCGGCGTACACACCCAAGTAACTGCGCGACTGAGGGAACAGCTCGGCGGCCCAGCGCACCTCGTCGCGGTTCTCCGCCACGTGCGACTGGATCCACACCTGCGGGTACTTCGCTGCCAACTCCCCCGCTCCGCGCAGTTGCTCCGGCGTGCTGGTGGGGGCAAAGCGCGGCGTGATTGCGTAGCCCAGCCGGTCCACGCCGTGCCAGCGCTGAATCAGCGCCTCGGTGTCAATCAGGCTCTGCTCGGTCTCGTCGCGCACGCCATCGGGGCTGTGCCGGTCTTGCAGCACTTTGCCCGTGATAAAGCGCAACCCACGCTGGAGCGCTTGCTCAAAGATTGCATGGACCGAGGCCGAGTGCGAGGTGGCAAAAGCCAGTGCGGTGGTCACACCGTGGCGTTGCAACTCGTCGAGGAAGAAACCCGCGACTTCAAGCGCGTGCGCCTCGTCGAAGAAGCGAGATTCTTGTGGAAAGGTGTACTTTTCCAGCCATGGGAGTAGCCCATCGGCCGGCGCGCCGATTACGTCCACCTGCGGGTAGTGAAGGTGCAGATCCACAAAACCTGGAGCAATCAGATACCCGCGCAGGTCTTGCACCGGCACACCAGCCAAGCCATCGATCAGCGAGTGGTAGCCGCCTACCGCCTTCACCACGCTGCGGCCGCTGGCGTCTGTTGCGGTCACCAGCAGGCCGTCAGAATCGTAAATTGGCGCTTGGTCTTCAGCAAACCGAAGAATAGCTGCGCGGTAGGCTCTCATTGAAGCTGGCTCGGTGGGCTGTGACGACTCATTCATGTTGGAAACCCCTGCACGGCATGTAATTGATTCAAATGATGCTCCTGCAGACACCCTGTCGACCGCTGCTTCGAGGGCGCTGCACCCCACCCTCAAGCCTCGGCCAACAACAGCGCGGCTTCCAACTGGGCGTACATCGCCGCCCGTTGGGCATCGCCGATGAAACTGGCTTCGAAGCTATTTTTGGCCAAGGCGATCACCTCGGCCCTAGAAAGCCCAAGCGCACGCACAGACTGCTCAAAATTGTCGTTCAAGTAGCCGCCAAAGTAGGCGGGATCGTCGGAATTGAGGGTAACGCACAGTCCCGCATCGAGCAACTGCTTCAGCGGGTGCGCGGCCAAATCATCTACCACGCATAGCTTCAGGTTGGACAAGGGGCAGACTGTCAGTGGCACGCGTCGGCGCGCCAGTTCGGCCACCAACACCGGGTCTTCGGTGCAGCGCACACCGTGGTCGATGCGCTCGGCCTGCAACATCTTGAGTGCCTGCCAGATGTAGTCGGGTGGGCCTTCCTCCCCGGCGTGCGCCACGATGCGCAGGCCTAGCTCGCGGCAGCGTGCGAACACTTGAACAAACTTTTCTGGCGGGTGGCCGACCTCGCCCGAATCAAGGCCCACGCCAATGAAGTGCTCGCGGTAGGGAAGCGCCGCTTCGAGTGTGGCGGCGGCCTCATCTTGGCTGAGATGGCGCAGAAAGCACAGTATCAGCGTGGCGCTGATGCCCAACCGAGCATGGGCGTCGGCGCAAGCGCGTGACAGACCTTGAATGACCGCAGCCATCGGTACACCGCGTGCGGTATGGGTCTGGGGGTCGAAGAAAATTTCTGCATGAATCACGTGGTCGGCCTTGGCGCGCTCGAAATAGGCCCAAGCCATGTCGTAGAAATCAGCCTCATGAAGCAACACGCTGGCACCCGCGTAGTAGATGCTCAGAAAGCTCTGCAAGTCGGTGAAGGCATAGGCTGCACGCAGAGCCTGCACGTTGGCGTAGGGCAGTGCGACGCCGTTGCGTTGCGCCAAGGCAAAAATCAGTTCGGGCTCCAGCGAGCCTTCTATGTGGATGTGCAGCTCAGCCTTTGGAATGGCTCGCGCCAAGGCCACGGTGCGCTCGATGATGTGATTTTTCATTACAAAACTCCAAACTTTACAAACAACTTGACTCCTTGAGGGCCGACCGCCCCGTGCGCGAGACAAGTCCACCAGAAATCTGGCTCATCCGTTTGACAACGAGGACTGACTCTTGCACCTGTCCAAAACCCCACACACCGCCTTCTATAATCAGCCTTTCCTCAGCCGCGAGCCTTAGCCGGCTCGCCCGCGACATGACCAAATTCGTATTCGTGACCGGCGGCGTGGTGTCCTCACTCGGCAAGGGCATCGCGTCCGCTTCGCTGGCGGCGCTGCTCGAATCGCGCGGCCTCAACGTCACCCTGATCAAGCTCGACCCCTACCTCAACGTCGATCCCGGCACCATGAGCCCGTTTCAGCACGGCGAGGTGTTCGTCACCGACGACGGGGCCGAAACCGACCTCGACCTCGGCCACTACGAGCGCTTCATCGAGGCACGCATGAAGCGTGCCAACAACTTCACCACCGGCCAGATCTACAAAAGCGTACTCGAAAAAGAGCGCCGTGGCGACTACCTCGGCAAAACGGTGCAAGTGATCCCGCACGTCACCAACGAAATCCAAGAGTTCATCAAACGCGGGGCCGGCTTTGGCACGGCGCAGGCGGTGCAAGTGGCGATCGTCGAAATCGGCGGCACCGTGGGCGACATCGAATCGCTGCCCTTCTTGGAGGCGGTGCGCCAGATGAGCCTACGCCTGGGGCCGAATCAGTGCGCCTTTGTGCACCTGAGCTACGTGCCCTGGATTGCGGCCGCGGGCGAGCTCAAAACCAAGCCGACCCAGCACACGGTGCAGAAAATGCGCGAAATCGGCATCCAGCCCGACGCCCTGCTGTGCCGCGCCGACCGCACCATCCCCGATGACGAGCGCGAAAAAATCAGCCTCTTTACCAACGTGCCGCTGTGGGGCGTGATCTCGCTGCCCGATATGCCCAGCATCTACCAGGTGCCGCGCCTGCTGCACGAGCAGGGGCTCGACGGCCTGATCTGCGACAAGCTGCGCCTCAACACCCCACCGGCGCGGCTGCAACGCTGGGACGAGCTGGTGCACGCGCTGCAACACCCGCAAGGCGCGGTGCGCATCGCCATGGTGGGCAAATACGTCGATCTGTCCGACAGCTACAAATCGCTCAACGAGGCGCTGCGCCACGCCGGCCTGAAAAACCAGGTGCGCGTGGAAATCGGCTACATCGACTCCGAAACGCTGGAAGGCCAAGACGTGGCGGCCGCGCTGGCCCCCTTCGACGCCATTTTGGTGCCGGGCGGCTTTGGCAAACGCGGCACCGAGGGCAAGATTGCCGCCGCCCGCTACGCCCGCGAGCAGCGCGTGCCCTACCTCGGCATCTGCCTCGGCATGCAAGTGGCGACGATCGAATTTGCGCGCCACGTGGCCGGCCTAGAAGGCGCCAACTCGACCGAGTTCGACCCCGCCACGCCGCACCCCGTGATCGCCCTGATCGACGAATGGCAAGACGCCGACGGCTCGATCCAGCAGCGCGACGGCAGCAGCGATCTGGGCGGCACCATGCGCCTGGGCACGCAAAGCGCCGACGTGCAGCCCGGCACGCTGGCGCATGCCATCTACGGCCCGGTGGTGAGCGAGCGGCATCGGCACCGCTACGAGGCCAACACGCATTACCTGGAGCGCCTGCGCCAGGCCGGCTTGCTCATTTCGGCGCTCACGCAGCGCGAGCAACTCACCGAAATCGTCGAGCTGCCCAGCAGCGTCCACCCCTGGTACATGGGGGTGCAGTTTCACCCCGAATTCAAGTCCACCCCGTGGGGCGGGCACCCGCTGTTCAGCGCCTTCGTTCGGGCGGCGCTGACAGCCAAAGCGAGCACCTCAGAATGAACCCAGTCCACACCAGCCTGAGCGCCGCCGGGCCGCCCCAAGGCGCGAACGCCCCCTCGGGGGGCAGCGAACGCAGTGAGCGTGGGGGCTCCATGAAACTCTGTGGCTTCGAAGTCGGCCT
>Ga0208491_10103_pt1 | contig 23271 bp, 20 predicted proteins | sample SubbioCSW11_NovA_FD_184819 | JGI IMG/M metagenome (GOLD analysis project Ga0208491, IMG submission 184819) | Serpentinite rock and fluid subsurface biosphere microbial communities from McLaughlin Reserve, California, USA - CR11_CSW11_NovA (SPAdes) | ecosystem: Environmental > Terrestrial > Deep...
ACTCACACCCTAGCCCTCTCCCTAACACTCACACCCTAGCCCTCTCCCTAACACTCACACCCTAGCCCTCTCCCTAACACTCACACCCTAGCCCTCTCCCTAACACTCACACCCTAGCCCTCTCCCTAACACTCACACCCTAGCCCTCTCCCTCTCCCTCACCCTAACCCTCTCCCAGAGGGAGAGGGTTAGGGTGAGGGAGAGGGGATTTGTTGTTGCTTCTTTTGTTAAAATTCAGGCGGCAGCTGCTGCAGCTGGGCCAGGGAAAAGACCGGCCCGTCTTTGCAGACATATTTATCCCCGATATTACAGCGGCCGCATTTGCCGATACCGCATTTCATCTTCATCTCCAGCGTGGTGAAGATATTTTCCGGCTGATAATTCATTTTAGCCAGACTTTGCAGCACAAATTTAATCATTACCGGCGGCCCGCAAGTAATCGTTATTTTGCCTGCCGGGCTGGGATTCAGCTGCTCCAGAAACGCCGGCACAAACCCCACATTGCCGGTCCAGTCGGGGGAAGCTGCATCCACCGTCAAATAGACATGCGTGTCGGTGCATTTAGGCCAATTTTCCAGCAACTCCACTCGCTGAACCAAATCAGCGGCTGATCGTGCGCCGTAAATGATCTCGATTTTGCCGTATTCATGCCGGTTATCGAGACAATAATTGATCAGGGAACGCAACGGAGCCAAGGCGATACCGCCGCCAATAAAGAGCAAATCTTTACCCTTCATCAAATCGTAAGGAAAACCTTTGCCATACGGCCCGCGTACCCCGATGAAGGCGCCCGGCTCAATTTCGTGTAAAGCTCGAGTCAACATGCCGGTATTTTTAATGCTAAACTCCAAAAAGCCTTGGCGCGTAGGAGAAGAAGTGATGGAAAACAGCGCTTCGCCGACAGGGAAAAGAGAAACCATGGCACACTGACCAGGCTGATAATCAAACAACTCCCCGCCGTCGGCAGCCACCACCCGCAACGTTTTCACATCAGGAGTTTCCTGACGAATCTCTGCAACAATCGCTTTGCCTGGCAACAGCGGATTTTGCTTACAGCCCATCAACCGCACCTCCTACCTCTTGGATTACTTCCAAAATATCGAGGTTAACAGGGCATTTGCGTACACAGCGACCGCAACCGACACAGGCATAATCACCGTGTTGATGAGGGAAATAATTCAGTTTATGCATAAAACGCTGGCGCACACGCTCCTTCTGGGACGGCCGCGGGTTATGCCCGCCGGCCATTTGCGTAAAATCGGCGAACATACAGGCATCCCAACAGCGAATACGTTCACCGCGCCTGCCTGCCGCATATTCCTGAAGATCAAAGCAGTGGCAGGTAGGGCAGAGAAATGTGCATGTTCCGCAGCCGATACAGCGTTTATAAAGCTGCTCCCAGTAGTCGGCCGCAAACATTCCGTCCAGTTTCTCCATCATCCCCCGCAGATTTACGCTTGTCACATAACGACCCTCATTTTTTTCCTGCTCATCTTTTACTCTATTTTCGTCGCCGGAGGTTGCTTCGCTCAGCAAGCCGTTCAGAACGCTAATCAGCCTTTCTCCTTTTTCTGTCTGCGCAACTAACACCAGCTCCTGACCGATGTCGATTGCCAACACGTCGGCACCGGGCGCTTTAGTGGCGTCAATGTCAAAAGAGCGGCAGAAGCAGGCTTCATCCGGTTCGCTGCAGCCCAGGGCTATCACGGTAGTATTTTCCCGACGGCGGCGGTAAGCCTCGTCAAGCGGTTCATCGAGATAGACTTTATCCATCATCGCAAAGCTGGCGACATCACAGGGGCGGGCGGCAAAGAGAATCGCCCTCTCCCCTGCCCTGCAGGCAAAATCTTCAAGCTGTAAATCTTCTCCCATTTCATAGCTTAGCACCGTTTCAGTCTGGGGGAAGAAAAACTTCTTGGGGGGCACAAGCACATTGAGTGCCGTAAGAGCCACAGTCAGGCCTTCCTGCCACGGCACAAAATTAACGATACCATCTGACACAGCAGGAACATAGAGCTTCCCCCATGCAGCCATGGCCGAGAAAAGCTCAGCCAGCTTAGTTTTCGCTACCTTTTTCATTTGCGCTCCACCCCCCTAACTTTCATCAAAGCCGGCCGGATCTTCACCGCGGTACGTGCCCAAAGGCGGCTGGTCGGTCGCATCTAAGCCTGCTTCATAATCGCCATACGCTTCATTTATATCCTTAATCAGTTTGCGATTCAATTCTTGCAGCGGTACCCCGGCAGGACAGATGCGCTCACATTCGCCGCACTCAAAACAGCGGCCCGCCACATGAAATGCGCGGATAATATGGTAGTTGAGCGTATCAGCCGGGTCATTGGCTTTGCCGAGCCAACGCGGCTCTGCCTGGTCAAAAATGCAGACGCGGCAGTTACAGGCGGGACAAGTGTTGCGGCAGGCAAAGCAACGGATGCAGCGCTCAAATTGCCGCTGCCAGTAAAAAAACCTTTCCTCAGTTGCAAGAGACGCCACCGCTTGCACACGGGCAAAGCGGCTTTCATCAGCCCTCTGCCGCGGCAAAACTTCCTCCCAGAGCAGCTTATCATAGACAACCGGGTTGGGATGGCGGCAAGTCAAACATTTGTCCAGCAGATATGCTTCCGCCGCAACCCGTACTTCTCTGTCGCCGACTGTTAGTACCAGTTGCTCACCAAGCAAAGTAACGTCTTTAATCCCTTTCGCGGGAAACGAGGCCCGAATCTTCTCCGCATCCGCTTTCCCGCCGCACGGCACACCATATACTACCACCCGCTCCCGCTCCAAGCGCTTATCTTGCAGGAGGCGGTTAATCCCGCGCGAATCACAGCCCTTTACAAAAATACCAACCTTCGCGGCGCAACTCGCCTGCCATTCCAGCAGGAATTTTACCGGACTGTAAACAGTAAAAGGATCCCAGACCAACCGGTGCGCAGCGGCAGGATCCTCCAAGAAAACGACCGGCGACTGCCACCAGAAATCCTTCTTGCGCCAGCCGATGACGGCGGCCACTTCCCGGCTTTTTAGGGCCTCTTCAGCTACCTGACGAATTATTGCTGTATACTCTTTCAGCGGACATCCCTCAACTTTCTGTTAGGTCCAAGCAGTCTAATCTCCTCCGCAACGGAATTCATCACCATGGCAAACTTGGCGCCTTCCGAGCCGGAAATCCAGCGCACCTGGAAGCGTTGAGGCTCAATACCCAAGTATTCTATCATTTGCTTCAACACAGTAAGGCGGCGGCGGGTAAAGAAATTACCGCTATGATAGTGACAATCTCCCGGATGACAGCCCGCCACCAGCACTCCGTCGGCACCGCGCTGGAAAGCGCGGATAATAAAGCCGGGATTGACGCGGCTGGAACATGGCACACGGATAATCCGAACATTGCTTGCATAACTCATACGGCTGATCCCTGCCAAATCGGCACCGGCGTAACTGCACCAGTTGCAGCAAAAAGCCACGATCAGCGGCTCGAAACGCTCATTTACTACAGGCATATGGCATCTACCTCCGCCAAAATTTGCTGATTGGTGAAACCTTTGAGATTGATCGCGCCGGGGCGGCAGGCAACCGTGCAGGCGCCGCAGCCTTGGCACAACGCAACATTAACCCGGGCAATCTTCCGTGTCACCATTTCCCGCCCTCGCCGCTCTTCAACCACCTGCTCAGAAATAGCACCATAAGGACAGACGGCCATGCAGGACATATCGCCCGAGCAAAGCTTTTGCTCCACTTCCGCCACAGTCGGGTTGCTCAGCAAACTCTGCTTGCTAAAGATTGCCGCCACTTTTACGGCGGCAGCTGAGGCCTGCGCTACCGTTTCCGGAATATCCTTTGGCCCTTGGCACACCCCTGCCAGGAAAATGCCGGCCGTCTGGGTATCGACAGGCCGCAGCTTCGGATGGGCCTCAGTGAAAAATTTATGCTCATTAACAGTTACAGCCAATTTCTTAGCCAGTTCTTTGGCATCTGCGCGCGCATCGACCGACACGGCCAAGACCACCATATCTACCAGCAACTCCACCAGCGCGCCGCTTAAAACATCGACGCCGCGCACCAGCAATTTTTCACCTTCGGGAAAGACTTTGGAGACATTCCCTTTAATATAGCTTGCACCGCATTCTTCATAGGCGCGGGTGTAGAATTCCTCGTAATCTTTGCCTGCCGTACGCACATCAATATAAAAGACGAACGCTTTTGAGCCGGGAACTTTCTCACTAAGCAAAATAGCGTGTTTTGCCGTATACATACAGCAAATCTTGGCGCAATAAGAATTGCCCTTCGCTTTGTCCCTGGAGCCGACGCACTGAATAAAAGCGACAGTTTTAGGCGCCTTGCCGTCGGACGGGCGCAAAATTTTGCCGCCTGTCGGCCCGGAAGCATTGAGCAGCCGCTCAAACTCCAGACTTGTCAAAACATCCGGGTGCTTGCCGTAAGCATACTCTCCGTAGTCATTTAATTTGTGGGTGTCAAAACCTGTCGCCACCACAATAGCGCCGTACCCGTTTGTCAGCAGCCGATCTTCCATTTCATAATCAATGGCATCGGCAGGACAGACCTTCTGGCAGACTTTACACTTTCCTGTTGTAAAAAAGCGGCAATGAGCGCGGTCAATAGCCGGCTTGTTAGGTACCGCCTGCGGGAAAGGTGTATAAATCGCTCGGCGCTGAACCAATCCTTCTTCAAACTCGCTGGCAACTTTGGCCGGGCACTTAGCCAGACATTCGCCGCAGCCGGTACACTTTTGCAGATCGACGCTTCTTGCCCTATGGCGAATAGTAACGGTAAAATTACCGAGATAACCTTCGACTTTCTCGACTTCAGCATAGGTGAACAGCCTAATCTTCTCGTGTTGTGCCACATCCACCATTTTTGGTGTCAGGATACAGGCGGAACAGTCCAGCGTGGGAAAAGTTTTGTCAAGCTGCGCCATGCGGCCGCCGAGGCTTGGTTCGCGCTCCACCAGATCGACTTCAAAACCGGTGTCGGCAATATCCAAGGCTGCCTGGATGCCGGCGATACCGCCGCCGATAACCAAAGCGCGCCGTGTAATCGGCATTTCAACAGCAAAGAGCGCTTCATTCATGGCAGCTTTAGCCACGGCCGTGCGTATCAGGGAAATTGCTTTCGCTGTCCCCGCTTCCTTGTCTTTGTGCACCCAGGAACACTGTTCGCGGATATTGGCAATTTCCAGATAATATGGGTTAAGCCCGGCTGATTCCACCGTTTTGCGAAAAGTATTTTCGTGCATCCGCGGCGAACAGGCAGCAATGACAACCCTGTCGAGTTTATATTCTTTGATGGCATCCTTAATCATCGCCTGCCCGATTTCGGAGCAGGTATACTTGTTTTGGTCGACATAGACGACGCCGTTCATCGTGCCGGCGGCGGCAGCCACTTTGTCAATATCTACTGTGCCGGCAATATTAGAGCCGCACCAGCAGATAAACACACCAATCCTTTTCACCGCAATCCCCTCCCCTTTGGCTTCCTACTTAGCGAATTTGCGGAATGCACTGACCAACCCTTGCTGCGGCGCATTTCTACGCACTTTTTCAGACAGGTCATTGGGATGAAGATAGTTGCCGCCTTTATTACGCAAGACAAGCAAACGGAGAGCTTCAATCACTTTTGGAATATCCACATTCCGCGGACAGCGCGAATCGCAAGTCTGACAAGATGCACAGATCCACAAAGTTTTGCAATGCAAAAGTTCATCAACCAACCCCAGTTGTGCGTAACGGAGAACTTGGTGAGGCAGGACATCCATGGTCAAAACAACAGGACAGCCGCCGCTGCATTTTCCGCACTGGAAGCAGGCCGATACCTTCTGCCCGCTTACTTCTTCCACTTCTCTGACTAGGTTGCTGTTAACTTTATCTGTCGTAATCTTCATTTTATCCTCCCCGTCCTTTGCTGCCACTTAAAGAGCGAGAGCCTCCGCAAGAATCTCAGTGAAGTAAACAACAGGCAGCTTTAGCTGAGGCTCTCTGCCGGCTGCAAATAATTCCTTCTGGTATTCCTCCAGATTATACTTGCAAAGCGGGCAGGCGACCACAAAAGCCTCCGCACCATTTTTATAGGCGGAAACCAGGATTCTTCCCACCGCGGCAGAGGCAATATCCTCATTAGCCATGGACAGGTAGGAGCCGCAGCACTCTGTCTTATAAGGGTAATCAACCACCGTAGCCCCTAAAGCAGTGAGGAAATTTTCAAAGATGGTAGGGTTTTCCACATCATCCAAGTCCATTTCAGCCCATGGTTTTAAGAGCAGACAGCCGTAATATGGGGCAAGCTTTCGTCCAGTCAGCTTCTTTTTTACCCTTTCGGCCAAAAATGCGAACCCCACATCATTTTTCAGCACTTCCAGATAATGGACTACCTCCACCTCACCGATGTAATCATCTTCCAGGTAGTCGTTAATCTTACGGCGCAACTCTCCGTCCTCACGCACGGCCTTATTAGTACGTTTAAAAACGTTATAACATCCGGCGCACAGCGTAAGCAGCTTATCTTCCCCGCCTGCCCTGGCCTGGAGCAAAGCTCTGACAGGAGAAAAAAACGAGAAAATCTCCTCAGTGTTGAGAGGGTACAAAGCCCCGCAGCACTGCCACTCTTTGATTTCAGTTAAGTTAAGCCCCAAAGCTTTGGCCGTGGACAACGCAGTATCCTCGTAAATCTTCGCCATTGTCTTTAGCGTACATCCCGGGTAGTAACTGTAGCGCACCCCGACCACCTCCCATGATTAGAATATTGTCAAACATAACAGAGCGTTGCTCACACCTAGCACTTTCACTTCGACGGAAGAAAACATTTACCTTTTTTTGAAAGCCGAATTAGACAAAGACTTTTTAATAATTTTAAATCTTTAGAACAATTATACTGCTAGGGTGATGGCTCCATAAAATTCCCCTCCAAGGGAGGGGAATTGCAAAACGTATTTTCTTCGAGTTGAACCTAACTGCCTACAAACATTATGTTAATCTCTAGGTGCAAAGCCCAAAGCCTATTTTCCCGCACACAAAAAAAGCTGCTAAAACGTAAGCTTTACGTTTTAGCAGCTTTTGTCGGCAAACTAACTTACAACAACAGCTTGCTCTGATAGCAGACTGACTCAAATTTTTGGCGGTCTTTCTCCGTCACCTGTTGGCCGACCCGCACAGAAAGCAGATTGGCAGGATGGCTGCAAATATCCGGGTCATCCGTTAATTTTGTTTCAAATCCGGCTTTACCCATCAGCCTTTCCATCAATTTGCGGTACTCATATACCGTTAAATTCGAACCTTGCAGATCCCAAAACCAGTAGCACTCCAAACTGATAATGATTTTATCATTCATGACAGCAGTGTCAAAGGGAATTTGCACCAGAGCCGCGGCGATTTTACTGCCGCGCCAGCTGCGTGACACTTCAATCGCGCCCAACTCAAGCAGGCAAAGCATCCCTGACTGCGCCCAGCGCTCAAACTCCGGATAATGGAATGTAATATACCCGACAATTGTATCACTCTGATGGGCAATATAAACCAAGCCTTCAGGAAGATTTGCGATATCCATTAAGGCCAAATGCTGTTCTTTTGGACGGCGAAACTTGCCAAGCCCTTCACACATCGAAAACTGCCTGATGCGCTCAGCAGAAACCGGGCCTTCCACAGCAACAATCCCGCTCTCGGTGTAGAGCATGCGCTGCGCTGCACCATACTGCGGTTGGCTGAGTTGGGCTACAGAACTGAGCATAATCTCCATAACAGCGTTCACCCCACTATTACCTGCTTTTATCGACTTCCCTAAAGTCCCCTCTCCCTCCGGAGAGGGCTAGGATGAGGATGCCCCAGTTTTATAGGGAGCATCTGCCTCTTATAGTCAATTATATGGCAAAAGCGGAGTTTGTGCAATATTTCACATAAAAATTGCAATATTAAAATAATTTCTCTAATTCTAAAAATGCTGACGAACGAGGCGCAGGTTTAGAAGATAAGCTTTACCCTCCGGCTTTGCGGATCAATATAAACGGTGTCTGCTCACAACCCTGACCTGCCGGATTATCTTGAATTAGAGCCTTTAAGTATGTTTGGTCATAAGGGATATCACTGTTTTGCCCCATGATTTCCACATCAATATTGTTGGCGTCGACAATCATACAGTCCATCGCAAATCTTTCCCTGATTTCATTGCAAACACGCTCCGGCTCTAGCGGTCCGAGCAAACCTTTATCACCGTAATAAGCCCAGCTCACATCATTAAAACCGTCGATATTGCTGATGTTGTTGCCAAGAAAGCTATAAAAGATTCCCCGCACGCCAAATATTTTACCCATCGCTGACAAAGCGGCTGCGAGCAGCACCCGCCGCCGACCGCAGAGATCTATAGTGACCTGCATTTTATACAGATTGCCGGGCCGCTCACCCTTTGGCGTCTTCATCACAAAGCGTGATAATAGTCTGGCAAGAAACCCTATTTTAATTTCATCGCGGTATAAAACGTTTTTCTGAGATAAGGTAATGATTTTTTCACTGATAGACAGAATGTCCCCTGCCAAATAAAACGGAAGAACATAACGTTCGACAAGTTCAAAATAGTTCTCACCCAGTTCGACAAAATGAGTGCGGATTGGATATCTATACCAAGTTTCGCCTTCCACCTCCCGCGCCAGTTCCCGGCCGGGATTAGCCACAAATTTTACCGCTGTTTCTGCTGTTGCCATCAACCTTCACCTCTTGCAAAAACTTCGCCCTGTTTATGCTAACTCCTGCAAATTGCCGGCAAATTAGCCTCAGCAAATTTTAACATTATCGACATTTTCCCTGTCGCTTTGCAGAGCCAGTCATTTTTTCTGCATAAAAAAAAGGCGGAAAAACTCCGCCAATTTAACTGGGTTGTGCGCCTCCCGGTCCGCCGCCGCAAGGCTTTGACGGGCTGCGGTGTTTAATCATACATTCTTCGCACAACTTCTCATTCTCCATTGAATAGACATCCTCGCTCTCAAGCTGAACTCCGCATCTCTCACAAATTATCATTGCTTTCCCCCCAGAGGCATTTCTTTAATTTTAACCTAACGAGCAGTTTTTTTAAAGCCCCTCTTTAGCTTTTAACGAGCGCGGACCAGTTGAACCCATGTTTGCCCATAGATCCGCTCAATTTCCTGACCATCCTCAAAATAAAAACGCGTCGGCGCCTCTCTGCCCTCTTTCCGCCAGGTGCCGCGGTGACGCTGCCCCAGCGCATAAAATTCAATCGGGCCTGAACCGATAATATCAGGCGTGGGACGCCCCATCAAGCCGCTGCGGTGCGGCACATATTGAATAATAATATTTCGCGCCATGATCGTCCTGCCCTCCGCATCGCGGTGCACCTGCCCATTAATATAACGCCGGTACGCACCCTGCCTCTGCACAAATTCATAGCGAATGTTCAAATTATTGGCATACTCCAAAGCGATGCTTAGAGCCTGTTCACCCTGCCTGCTCAGGAAAGAAGGGCGGATCACAACCTCTCGCGAAGGAGCGACTGCTCCCAGAGCAGCCAGATTGACATAAAGATTATGCGGCGCACGACGGGCTGAATCACGGAAAAAACTGCCGCCGCGGGAGGTTGTCGCATTTGTCCCTCTGACATTCCAGTTATTGATTATAGCCAACACATCAAAACTGCCGCCGGAATAAATATAATGCACTCTGTTTTCCATCGCCAAAATAATACTATGTTCCCGGGCGCTGCGAACCGGTCCCACTTTCCTGGGCAACGCGGAAAACAATGCTAAATAGCGGGTAATCCGTCCTTCCACCTCATACTCGTAGATCACGCTTGCCTGAGACAAGCCATGTTGCGGGCGGGCCGGGCCGGCATTGTCAATCACAACCCCGTAGATCGGCCTCTTTTCCGCGCGAGGTGTAATAACAGCCAGGTCGGCGGCTAATTGTGTCCGCGCCCTCTTTAGCAAAGCATCCTGCTCCCTGCGTTGCGCCAGGAGGTTTTGCGACTGTGCCTCCGCTTCAAAACGCATATCTTCTATTTGTTTCCGCTGTGCCGCGATAGCAACTCTGCGCTCTGCCAGCGCATCAAATTCGGCTCTGTACGCGGCGATAATATCGGCATCCCTGTTTAGAACCCGCCTTAAATAAGCGGTACGAATCAGTAAATCACCTAGATTATCAGCGCCCAAGAGCATCTCCAGGTATGACAATCCGCCCTTCATGTAGACGCTGCGCAGCCGTCCTGCCAGCACCCGACTTTTCTCAGCCATCCGCACCTCTGACTCAGCCAGGCTTGCTTCAGTCTGCAGCAGAAGCCTTTTAACCTTTGCCTGCTCGGCATCCAACTCCTGCAAACGTGCTTCACGCGCTTTAATATCTGCATCCATCGCTTTGATAACTTTTTCCAACTCTGAAATTTCTGTTCTCGTTCTCTCTATCCTGTGCTGCGGGTCCGGCACATTTCCGGATACTCGACCGGAAAAACCAAGCGAAATCAGCAGCAAAACTATCAACAGCCCCGTTAGCTTTTTCATCTGCGACAAACTGCTCCCCCCTCCCCCGTTAAACGCGCAGGAATTTGCGCACCGAAACAATGCTGCCGATTCCGCCCATCAGCGTACCGAGTAACAACAGCCCGCCGAAAATCGGCAGAATCATAGCCGGGTCGGTGACCGGCCGGATGAAAAAAGTCAGGGCTTCTTGCTGCAGTGAGGTAGCAAGCCGCTCATATCCCAGACCTAAGGCAATAGTGGCCACCAATGTCCCCGTCCAGCCGATGACTACCCCCTCCAGCAGAAACGGAAAGCGGATAAAACTATTGCTGGCACCCAGATATTTCATTACCCCCACCTCGTCCTGACGGGCTACCACAGACAGGCGGATAGTAGTCACAATCAAAAAAACAGCGCCAAGAGCCAGCAATCCGCTCATACCAAGCAGCAGTCTGTTTAGCCAATAAGTAACGCTGATCAGTCGCCCCACCAGCTCTTCACCGTAATCTGCCGTTTCCACACCGGGAAAGGCGCGAATAGCGGCTGCAAGAGCTGCTACACTCTGGGCATCATTTGCCCTGACACGAAAAAGATCAGGGAGAGGGTTATTCTCCCCTTCCATGCCGGCTAAAAAAGCGGGATCGCCAAGCGTCTGCGCAAACTCCACCAGCCCCTGCTCCTTGGGAACAAAAACATAGCCCTGCACCAGCGCATGCTCGGTCAGCTGCCGGCTGATGGCAGCAGGGTCTACCCCTTCCTCTAAAAAGACGGCAATCTCAAGATTTGTTTCAATCGTGCGCAGCATCTGACCGACATTAACAGCCAGCAATAAAAATCCGCCCAAAATAGCCAGAGAGATGGCGATAATGCCCGCCGTCACGGCAGCCAACCACAAATTTCTGCGCAAAGAAAGGAAACCCTGTCGCAAACCGTATCTAAGTGCTGACATGTTCATTTCCGTAGCTCCCCCGTTGTTCATCACGAATCAGACAGCCATTTTCCATTGCCACCACTCTTTTTTTCATGCGATCAACCAGATCCCAGGCATGGGTAGCAATAATGACAGTCGTGCCGCTGCGATTGATAGTCTCAAACAGTTCCATCAGTTGCAAAGCATTGTTGCGGTCTAAATTCCCTGTCGGTTCATCGGCCAAAACAATTAAGGGGTCCTTAACAATGGCTCTGGCAATGCCCACGCGCTGCTGCTCCCCGCCGGAAAGCTCCGCCGGAAAAGCTTTTTCCTTGCCGGTTAGACCAACCTCAGCTAGGGCAGCCGGTACCTTTCGCCTAATTTCCTTAGCCGGACGACCGATAACTTCCAAAGCGAAAGCCACATTCTCATAAACCGTTTTCTGCTTTAATAAACGATAATCCTGAAAAACCATTCCTATCCGCCTTCTGTGGCGCAATAGCTCTTTTTGCTTCAACCTGGACAAGTCCCTGCCTTCAAAGGTTATCTGCCCCGAAGAAGGCGTCTGTTCACGGAAAACCAGCTTTATCAGCGTACTCTTGCCGGCACCGCTCGGCCCGACTAAAAAAACAAACTCGCCGCGGTTAACCTGAAGCGATAAGTTTGCCACGGCTGGTTGAGCGCAATTATTGTAGCTTTTCGAAACACGCTTTAACTCAATCAAAGTCAACTCTCCCCGCATCAAAATCAGCTCTGCAAAATCGAATATACTAGAAATTCGCCTGTTAACCAAAAAATCCTGCCAACCAAGCGCCCTTTTGTTCCATTAATCTCTCCCCGCAAACTCCCCAACAAATCCCCCCTCACCCTAACCCTCTCCCCCCAAGGGGGGCGAGGGCATAAGCTGTTCCCCTCTCCCTCCAACAATTCCCCTCTCCCCCCCACAAATTCCCCTCTCCCTCTGGGAGAGGGCTAGGGTGAGGGAGAGGGCTAGGGTGAGGGCAGACTGAGGGCAAAAAAATAGCCCCTTGCAGGGCAAACAAAAAAGACGCTACGCATTTTCTTTCAGTTGCCGGGCGCACTTGGCAGGGCGGGTTTGAAACCCGCCCCTACAGAATGCCGCCCTGAACACCTTTTTTCGTAGGGGCGGGTTTCAAACCCGCCCGAAAAGGAATCCACCCCTGCGACACCTCCCATTGCAACACCTAAAAAAGACGCTTCGTGTTTTGATATAATTTCCTGGTATGCAACAAAAAAGGCAAAATTATTGCTTAAAAATCTTGCTTAGTCAGACAAGTCAGCGCTATCCGCTTTTTCTTGACGTCAACATCCAAAACTCTTACACGCAGCACATCGCCTATCTGCACAACATCCAGCGGGTGGCGAACGAATTTTTCCGAAAGCTGGGAAATATGAATCAAGCCGTCCTGGTGGACGCCAATATCAACAAAAGCGCCGAAATCAACCACATTCCTGACCACACCGTCAAGCTCCATCCCTGCAGCCAAGTCTTCCAGATGGAGCACGCCTTTTTTGAAAATGGGCTTAGGAGCGGCTTCACGAGGATCCCTTCCCGGCCTTTTAAATTCAGCCAAAATATCCCTCAGTGTAGGGACGCCAACATTTAGCTTGGCGGCGACAGCTTCGACATTTATCTCGGGGATTGCCTGCGGATTGCCAAGGTCTGCCGGCGAGATGGCAAGCAGCGTCATCAATTCTTCAGCAACAGCGTATGATTCGGGATGAACAGCGCCTCTGTCCAAGTAGTTTATTGCCTCGGGGATGCGCAAAAATCCGGCACACTGCCTGAAAGAAGCAGGGCCGAGCTTTGCAACCTTCTTCAACTCTGTTTTTGCTGCAAATCTGCCGTTTTCTTCTCTATAGGCCACAATGTTGGCGGCAATCGTTTTATTAATCCCAGCCACCCGCGCAAGGAGCGGCGCCGAAGCGGTAGTCAAGTCTACCCCCACTTGATTGACGCAGTTTTCAACTACACCATCTAAGCTTTCCTGCAGCCTTTTTTGGTTCACGTCGTGCTGATACTGACCGACCCCAATCGCTTTTGGGTCTATTTTTACCAGTTCTGCCAGTGCATCCTGGATACGACGGGCAATAGAGACCGCGCTTCGTTCCGCCACATCCAGCTCCGGGAACTCCGCTTTGCCCAATATAGAAGCAGAGTAGACACTGGCGCCGGCCTCGCTTACCACCGTATATTCCACGGGCAGATCCAGCTCAGAAATAACTTCCGCAATAAATTCTTCGCTCTCACGGCAGGCAGTACCGTTGCCGATGGCTACCAAATTTAAATTATATTTTTTGATTAGGCCCTTAACTACTGTGGCGGCAGCCTCTTTTCTGTTGAGCGGAGGCGTAGGGTAAATCACCACCGTCTCCAGCAACTTTCCTGTCTCATCCACACAGGCCAGCTTGCAGCCGCTGCGGTAGCCCGGATCAAGCCCCAGAACACGCTTGCCGGAAACAGGAGCCGCCAAAAGCAAGTCCTTTAAGTTGATTTTGAAAATCTTTAGAGCCTGTTCTTCCGCCCTTTCCGTCATCTCTCCCCTAATCTCCCGCTCCAGTGACGGGAAAAGCAGGCGCTTCCAGCCATCCTTGATGGCGCCGGTAATTTCCAGCTGCGTCGCCACAGAAAAATGCTCTTTGAGATAATATTTTCCAAGCACAGCAATAGCCGCTTCATCGGGAAAGGAAATCTTTACGGCTAAAAAACCTTCCTTCTCCCCGCGGTTCAAGGCTAAGACGCGGTGAGGCTGAACTTTTCGCAGCGGCTCACTAAAATTATAATAAATTTCAAAACTACTCTCTTGCGCATCTTTACCGCCTGAGCTGGTAATCAGTCCCCGCTCAAAAATGAGCTTGCGGATTTCACGGCGCGGCAACATCTCATCTGCAAGCTTTTCCGCAATAATATCCCGCGCCCCCGCCAACGCATCTTCCACGGTCGGTACGCCATTTTCCGCATGCAGATAATTTCTTGCTTCGCTCTCCGGACACTCAATCCCATTCAGCAAAGCCTCCGCCAACAGTTCCAGCCCTTTTTCTCTGGCAATTGTCGCCCTCGTTCGCTTTTTCGGTCTGTGCGGCCGGTAGATATCTTCCAGTTCGGTGGCTGTAGCAGCAGCGGCAATGGCCGCTGCCAACTCCGGAGTCAACACAGCCAATTCTGTCAAGATTCTAACAATATCCTCCCTGGTTTTTTCCAAATTTCTGTATAAACTAAGCTTCTCCGCAAGCAAACGAAGCTGCTCGTCATCCATGCCTTCAGTTATCTCTTTGCGATAGCGGGCGACAAACGGAACTGTGTTCCCCTCATCGAGCAATGCCACTGCTTTAGCAATTTGCGGCGCCGCCAATTTAAGCTCCACGGCAATACGGCTGATAATGCGTTCTTCCCTGATCAAGGCTGCCTCCCCGGTAAAAATTGCTTGTCCTTATTATGCCAAAACCACCAGCGCGTCTACTGCTACCGGCAGACTGCCGTTAATCATCACCGGATTGATGTCGATTTCCGCAATCTCCGGATGCAGCAGCGCAAGCTGGCCAAGCGTGACTAAAATCTTTACCAGAGCGGCTCTGTCAACCGCCGGCATCCCTCTAAACTCCCCGATCATTGCTTTAGCCCGGATATCCTGCAGCATCTCCTCTGCCTCTGCATCACTCAAAGGGGCGGAGCGGAAAGTAATATCCCGCCAAGCTTCCGCAAAAACACCGCCAAGGCCTAACATGACACAGGGGCCAAAAGCGGGGTAACGCGTCATCCCCACCAGCAGTTCCCTGCCTTTCGGCAGCATTTCCGCGACAAGCACCGGTATTTCTCCGCCGGCCTCCTGACTCACCGCACGATACGCCCGGCGCACCTCCTCCGCCGAAGTCAGGCCAAGATGGACAAGTCCCTTTTCTGTCTTGTGGGCCACATCGGCAGCACATCCCTTTAACACCACAGGAAAACCTGCGGCGAGAGCAGCGGCAACCGCCGCTTCCTCCGACATCGCCAGCCTGTCGCCGGTAACGGGAATGCCGTACGCCGCCAAAATCTGCTTTGACTCATATTCAGTCAACGTCTTTTGCTGCCTTGCTGTGGCAGCCGCAATAATCTCCTGCGCCTGCAAAGACACGGCGGGCAGTTCGCCGCGATTAATCTGCTTTCTTTCCCTTATTTCTTTGTAACGCAAGAGCATCGCCATGGCGCGTGCCGCCTTTTCCGGCGAATCAAACACAGGAATACCGTGATCGAGGTAAACGGCAGTGTAATCATCTTCCCGGCCAAAGAAGGAAGAAGCGACCAACGGAATCTGATATTCCCAAGGCAGTGAAACAGTCTTTCCAAAATCAGTATCTAGTTGACCGAGAAACTGCTCGAGAGTAACATCGCCCAATAACTCCCGCACATGAGGATAAATCACCTTCATAAAACCATGACTCATGCCGCCGTGAACAATTACTCCGTCTGCTTCGCCGCTTTGCATAATAATCTCAGGGATAACTGCTGTCAGCATCTTTGCGTCAAGGTGATAAGTTAGATCCACCGGATTTGCGCTTGACGCATGAGGCAAGATATGCCCTCTTATCTGCTGCTGCAATTGAGGGGAAAAAGTGGGTACATCCAGCTTGCCTTGCTCACAGGCATTGGCAATAGCAGTGCCCGGACCGCCGGAATTAGTTACTACCGCCATCCTCTTCCCCCGCAGGGGCGGCTGAGCAGCCAGCGTCCAACCATAGCTGTAGAGTTCTTCCACCGTATGCACCTGGATAATACCGGCTTGCTTTAAAATACCTTCATACAAGAAATCCGGCCCCGCCATAGAACCGGTATGGCTCATGCCGGCGCGGGCGCCTGCGGCTGAACCGCCCACATACTGAAGAATAACCGGCTTGCGGGGAGTAATCTTTTGCGCCACTTCAATAAAACGTCGCCCGTCTTTAACACCCTCAAGATAAAGTGCTATTGCCTTTGTCTGCTCGTCTTGGCCCAAATACTCCAGTGCGTCCACAAGATTGATATCGGCTTCGTTGCCGACGCTGATCGCTTTACTGAAGTGGATGCCTTTCTGTTTCAGATAAGGCAAGGTTTGCGTCACATATGTACCGCTTTGCGACACCATGCCCAGTTTACCCTGCTTGCCCGAGCCGGGCATAATAGTCACATTAAGCAAAATTTCTGAATTTATAATGCCGATACAATTTGGCCCCAGAAAACGTATCCCGTAAGCAGCGGCGATCTCTTTTAGCCGTTCTTCCTTTAGCCTGCCCTCTTCTCCCGTTTCACGGAAGCCGGCAGTCACAACAATCGCATACTTTGTGCCTAGCTGACCAAACTCAGCCAAAAGCTTGAGTGCCTGTTCGGCAGGAACAATCAGCATGGCAAGATCGGGCACTTCAGGCAGATCTGCCACAGTCGGATAGGCTCGATGCCCAAGCACCATTTCATCCCTCGGATGAATAGGATAAAATTTTCCCTGGTAACCCTCCTTAACAATACTCAGGCCATGCAGCGTCCCCATTTTGGCCGGATTATTTCCAGCTCCCACAATGGCGATAGATTTTGGATTCATTAGATGCAATAGCGGGTTGTCAAGCACATTTGTCCCTCCTTTAAGCACGATGTTTCCATTATACAATATTTACAATCCATAATCAAACATCTAGTTTATGCAAAAATTCAGGCAAATACTTACTGCCAGCTTACTGACAAGGGCGGGTTTGAAACCCGCCCCTACGGGATGGTACCCCACCTTTTGGCAATGCTGCCCCTACGGGATGGTCCCCCACCTTTTGGTAGGGGCGGGTCCGCGAACCCTACGTACCTTTGTAGGGGCGGGTTTCAAACCCGCCCGAAAGGGAGGTGCCCCTGCGACACCCCCATTACGTCGGAAACAAGATAATTTCCTGCTACAAAAATTCCCCTCCCCTGGATGGGTGCCCGCAAGGGCGGGGTGGTCGCGTGGACAAGTGGGACAAATCACCTGTCCCCCTGTTGCAAGCCTCTAAAAGGCAGAAACTCCATCTCAGGAGACCACCCCGGCGCTTTGCGCCACCCCTCCACAGGAGGGGAATTATCCTCAGGATCCTTTCTTTCAGTGAATTGCAGACTTCACAGAATGCTGAAGCGAGCGTTAAGTGAAAGCAGCGATCAGCGAACCGCGGTTCGCAGCTGCGAAAACGTGCGAGCGAAGCAGCTGGGTGAGTATGCAATACCGAAGAAAGACGCTCCGTGTTTTGAGATAATTTTCCAACATAAAAACTGGATCAAAGCAAGCTCTGATCCAGGCAGAAAATTAACTATTTTCGCATGAGCGTCTTAATGATGATTCTAATTCCTTCACTTACTACTTTGACATATGCAAGTAAGTCCTTGGCGCTCTCTGTAACAGTAGCGGCAGTTTCCGCCAAGTTGGTATGCACAATCTCCAGCGATTGACTAACTCTTTCACCTGTATCTTTTAAAGTCGCGGTGAATGTGTAAAGGTTATTAATTGAGTCTGGTATTTTTTCCTCAAGCAACTGTTCGTTTTTGCGGAGAACGCCTGAAAGCAGACTCAGATTGTCGGTAATCACCTTTAGATTTTCTATAATCCCCTGCACATGCTGGTCATTCTCAATCAATTTTCTGTTAAAATAAGTAACCAGCCTGTTAATCTTGGCCAAAGCAACCAAGAGAAAGCCACCTACGATTAAAAAGATTACCGCCGCAAGAAAAAATCCCAGCTCCTGCAGTGAAATATACATTATCACACCTTCTCACAGCTTTGGTTACAAGCGTTTCAGCCTGGCCGGAACAACCTAGCCGCTTATTGATTCAACGCCTCTCGCAGCGCCTTTTCCGTTGCTTTCGTCAACGCTCTGCTGGTAGCCGTCGCGCCGGAGACCAAATCTACATCTAGGGACTGCGTTTCAACAATTCTCTCTAAGACGGCTACCGCATCTTCTGACTGCTGATTATCACGGTTTTGCACTACATTTATGGCAATCACCCTGCCGTTCTCGGCAACGACATCGACAATAAAATTAAACGCGCCATAAGTAAACGTGCCTCTGTGCGTTCCGTTGGGGACAGTGGCAAAATCAATGGCAGCTTGACCGTCACGAGGCTTTTCGGCGCTGCGGTTTGCCGCGCAGCCAAAAGGAACAAGGATAACGATTAACAGCAGAAGCAAAAGCAAACTTTGTCGCGCATTTTTCATCAGCACATTCCCCTCTCGCCCGTTGCCAGGAATAATGCCTCTCATATTTCTCCAGCTTATGCTCATTTTCCTTTCTTATCGCCGCTGCTTTTACTAAAACAAACCAATTATTTTAACATTTTTAACTTAGTCGCTCTCTACTCAAAATCTACTTCCAAAGCGTCGCTCACCAGGCAGAGACCGCCGAACCTTTTCAGCAAAGGCGTCACTGCGACGATCAAAGCCTCCGCCTGTTCTACAGGACAGGCAGCCATGATATAGCAGCTTGTCATAGAATCAATATGACTTTCTTCACGGCTTTTGCCATGCTTCCCTCTCCCTGACACCCCTCTGATCACAGAATAACCATCAATGCCAACCTGCTCCATTTCCTTGATCACAGTTCTGATATCCAAACAGTTAGCGATAATCTCCACTCTTTTTACCTTAATCATCTAGGTCCCTCCTCAACAGTAAAAATATAGCGACTCAATCTTACCTGGCAAGATATTGAGCTAATTGCAAATAAACCGGTAAGCCGATAGACATGTTAAAGGGAAAGGTAATGCCAAGTGCTGTGCCAAGATAAAGTGACGGATTGGCTTCCGGCAAAGAAACGCGCATAGCTGCGGGAACTGACACATAGGATGCCCCCGCCGCCAGAGCGGCAAAAACGACGGCTCCCCCCGGACTCAAACCCAGGGATGTGCCTACAAAAACGGCAAGCGTCCCGCCAGCAAGCGAAATCAATATCGCCAAGGGAACAATAAGCGGGCTGACAAATTTAAGCTCTCTCAGGCGGGATGCCGCCAGGATGCCCATTTCTAATAAGAAGATACATAAAACTCCCCTAAACATCCAATAAAAAAACTTCATCTCCCTTTCCAATCTCTCCGGCCCGACAATTAAACCGATGACCAACGAGCCAAGCAAGACATAAACGCCGCTGTTTGTCAGGGACTCCACAATAATGGCGCCTAACTTCTTTCTGCCGTTCCCTTTCATGTCTTTCGCCAAAGGGTCAGATGCCGCTCGTGCCAAATTCTGTCGGTCTATACCCCACTTACCCAAAAAAATAGCCATAATAATTGCGGGAGAATCCATAAAGGGATAAAGTGCAGGCACAAATTTTTCGTATGTTATTCCTAAACTATCTAACAAAGAAATGGACACCATCAAAGTTGCCGAACTGACCGCGCCAAAACTTCCTGCCAGCGCACCGGCGTTAGCCGAATCTATGTGCAGCAGCTTGACTAAAAGGAAATAACTTGCAGCGGCAATCGTTATCCCAAAAAGTAAAGCAGTCAGCGCAAAAGGAAGCACAGCCAAAACCCCGCCCGGCATTTGCGCGATTTCCGCACCTGCCCTAATGCCAATCGAGGCCATCAAAAAAATAACTACCCCGCGCCCGACGTCACTCGGAATGGACAAGTCAGACTTACTAATCACAGCAAGCACGCCTAGGAAAAAAAACAAGACCGGAGCAGAAGAAAAATTAGTCAACATAACATCCCAAATATTATACATTAAACAACAATCCTCCCTCTAAAAGTAGTCTCAACAAATTCTCTATAGACGAAAATCTCTGGATTTTTACCGCTGCCGCCATGCAAATTATATCTCACTTTGTTGCTTTTATCAAGAATATTCATAATTGTAGACTGTTATGTCTTCCAAATATCTTGCAAAGCGAACGCGCAAAGCGCTCTTGATAATTATTTACTGCCGGATTAGAATATTACCATATACAACAAACGAAGTCAGCAGTAAAGAGGCCACCCCAAAGGTTAAGTATTTTTATCGGGCAACTTTAGCATTTGCTAAAATTGACCGGATGTAATATAAAACTGGAGGTGCGATGTGTGCCGACAAGAATGAAACTAACAAGTGTAAATCTGATAGAAACTCTTGAATCCGCAGATTATCAGGAATTTTATACCATCTTCATGGAGAAGCGGCATCATAGAAGAGAGTTAATTTCTTCACCTCTTCAAGAAGAAAACTTGGTTTTTTTGGTGAAAACAGGCCGGGTGCGTGTTTTTCTTGCCTATGAGGATAAAGAGTTTACCTTATCGGTTTTGGAGCGGGGCGACATTTTCAGCACACACACCAGAGCTTTTGCGCAAGCTCTGGATGAAGAGACAGTTGTTTTGACGGCGCAAACGGAAAAATTCGGAGAAATGATTGCCCGCTATCCGCAATTTTACCTAATCATAGTAAGGGTTTTAGGCGATTTATTGAAAAATTCTATCACAATCATTAATGGGTTAGTATTTAAAGAAACTCACTCTCGTTTAGCTCAGTTTCTGGTTCAGGCAGCAAAGGATAAAGGCGAATTACGCGATGGCGAAGTACTTCTCAAATTGGGCCTTAATGTAGAGGAGTTGTCCACAATTCTCGGTGCCAGCCGCCAGACTATATCTCAAATACTAAATGATTTTTACAGAGCGGGGATTTTACAAAAGATAGGCCGTCACACTATTATCATTAAAGATCTTCACGCATTAAAGCAAGTGAATAAAGATTAATCTACGGGAGCGCTCTTGCGCTCCCGTTTGTCATCTGGCTGACATACTTGTGATGAAATAGGTGTTAGTATCAAATTAAACAATTTAGCTGCAAGACAGATTAATTAAAATTTTTAATTCCAAAAAAGGGGGATGAGAAAAATGAGTGAAACGTTAACAACTGATAGGGCTGTCCAAGAATTACTGGTTATTGCAAAGCAGGAACAAATTGAAACTGTCTGGGACAGAGCTGAAGCACAACAGCCCCAGTGTAAATTTGGCAAACTGGGCGTATGCTGCAGAATCTGTTGGAAGGGTCCTTGCCGGGTCAGTCCTAACGGTAAGGGGACAAAGCGTGGTATCTGCGGGGCAGACGAGCACACCATCGTGGCAAGGAATTTGATCAGAGGGATTGCAGCAGGAGCAGCGGCACACTCCGACCACGGACGTCATATCGCACTGACTTTGTTGGCAGTAAGCGAAGGTAAGGCACCGGCTTACCAGATAAACGACACGGCTAAATTAGAACGTGTTGCCAAACAGCTAGGAATTATTACCGAAAACAAAGAATTGTTGCAACTAGTAAAAGAGGTCGCTGAAATCACCTTAGAAGATTTTTCCCGTCAAAACGCAGAGATTTCGTCACGCTGGTTAACGTCAACATTGACCAAAGAGCGAATTGAAAAACTGAAGGCTCTTGATGTACTGATTCACAACATAGATGCTACAGTGGCTGAAATTATGAACAGAACGCATGTGGGCTGCGATGCCGACCCGGTAAATATCCTGTTGGGCGGAGTGAGAGGAGCACTGGCGGATTACGCAGGCATGTGTCTCTCAACTGAACTATCAGACATATTATTCGGAACACCAAACCCGACCATAACCTCGGCTAATCTCGGTGTGATTAAAGAAGATGCCGTCAATGTGGCGCTGCACGGCCATAACCCTTTACTCAGTGAGGTCATCTGTCATATTGCCCGCACGATGAACGACGAAGCTGTTCGCGCCGGGGCCAAAAGAGGGTTTAATCTTGTAGGTATTTGCTGCACCGGCAATGAGGTCATGGTACGCCACGGAGTCCCCTTGGCAACGAATTACCTTTCTCAGGAAATGCCGATTTTGACCGGAGCGCTGGACGCCATGGTGGTCGATGTGCAATGCATTATGCCGTCACTAAGCTCAGTCAAAGAATGTTTCCATACAAAACTCATTACAACCATGCCTACGACAAAAATCCCCGGAGCCATCCATGTAGAATTTAACGAGGAGACTGCGTTTGAGGCTGCAAAACAGATTTTGAACCTGGCTATCGAAGCCTTTCAGAGCCGAGACTTTAAGCGAATCAATATTCCACAACACAAAGAAACTGCGATAGTAGGCTTCAGCGCAGAAGCAATCATCAGCGCATTAAGCAAACTGGATGCGGAGGAACCACTTAAGCCGTTGATTGACAATATCATAAACGGCAATATCCAAGGGATTGCCCTGTTTGCCGGCTGCAACAATACAAACGTTGTGCAAGATCAAAACTTTACAACCATGGCTAAACGACTGGCCGCCAACAATGTCTTGCTTCTAGCTACCGGCTGTGGTGCAGGCGCTTTAGCAAAGAACGGCCTCATGACGCAGGAAGCCACATTAGAATATGCCGGGGACGGCCTAAAGGCTGTTCTTACCGCTATTGGTGAAGCAAACGGACTCAAAGGGCCTCTGCCGCTTGTACTGCATATGGGATCTTGCGTTGATAATACTCGGGCAGTATCTGTGGCGGTTGCCGTTGCAAACAAATTAGGCGTTGACCTAAATATGCTGCCTGTCGTGGCATCAGCCCCGGAGGCAATGTCCGAGAAAGCTATGGCTATCGGCACTTGGGCGGTGACTTTAGGCTTAACGACGCATTTGGGAACCGTGCCTCAAGTAACCGGCTCAGAGACGGTAACAACGATTCTTACAGACAAACTGACAGATCTTGTCGGTGCGTGCTTCCTGGTAGAAACAGAAGCGGAGGCGGCGGCAGACAAACTACTTGCCGTCATCCGTGAAAAGCGCAAAGGATTGAGCATCTGATCCCCTCTCCCTCCTCTCTTCTCCCCTCTCCCTCCTCCTCTTCTCCCCTCTCCCTCCTCCTCTTCTCCCCTCTCCCTCCTCCTCTTCTCCCCTCTCCCTCTGGGAGAGGGTCAGGGTGAGGGCAAAGGCTAGGGTTAGGGT
>Ga0208491_10104_pt1 | contig 23105 bp, 26 predicted proteins | sample SubbioCSW11_NovA_FD_184819 | JGI IMG/M metagenome (GOLD analysis project Ga0208491, IMG submission 184819) | Serpentinite rock and fluid subsurface biosphere microbial communities from McLaughlin Reserve, California, USA - CR11_CSW11_NovA (SPAdes) | ecosystem: Environmental > Terrestrial > Deep...
GCCTTGTACATTTAAAGTGCCTAGATTTGAATATTTATTTACCTCGGATATTGATAATACGAACAACGAATTTTCTGGCAATGCAGCGCCAGTAGCGGCGACAGTCCACCCTGCCGCTTCATTTTCATGTGCAGTTATTTGATGCCAAAAAGAGTAATCAACATCGTCTCCGATATTCAACCGAACATCATTATCTACATTTCCTGCCGGTAGTGCATTTTCTCGCAACTCAGGGGCTAGTGTATAAACAAACCACTCATTTAAAGCAATTCTTAGACCATCACTTTGGCCTAAAGATGTATATACATTTGAACTGTTATACTGCACTAATCCATGAACATGCTCAGTAATGATTAACCGGTTTCCTTTCCCGTCTTCTGCCAAAACTCGCCATTGCACCCCCGTGCTATCTGTAAATAATGTGATTTCCTCTTTATATCCAAATTTATATCCAAAACAACCACTAAGCCCCAGCGTCACAACGACAATAATCAGCAATGGGCATATTCTCTTCATCTCATCAACTCCATTCAAAAATACTCGAAACAATAAATACATCCCTGCAGACATAATTGCAAACAATATACACAGAAGAAAAGCATCTAAGTCGAATTGTGCGATTATACTACGAATGAGATAAAATGGTCTAAACACAATATCCCAACTGTTAAAACGTAGAATACGGCCGATCCATATAGCGATACCGGAAGACAGCGAAACCATAGTAATCAGCAAGCAACCCCAAATAACACCATGCTTTTGCTTTATGTGACGTTGAAGCATAACAAGCGAAAGCAAACCAAACCCGCAACCTGTTGCTACACCCGTGATTAAAATTAGGAAAACAAACCACGTTGCAGGATTAGCACTGAATTGACCGTGACTGTAAAACTGGAAGCGGTTCAAGTGAATCAAATTCGTGAGCATATATGGTGAGTTGGGATAGAAAAACAAAAATAATGACCAACAAGGCAATGTCAACAAACGCAAACCGCGCTTATTTTTATGGCTTGCCCATAACACACAAAGTGCGAAAAATAACGGTAGCCACGCAAGGAAAATGTTCCATGGTAACCAGACCCAAAGGGCTTGTAGATAAACATGGGAAAACGGAGCTAGAATCAACCACGTAACTAGCAATGAGCAGCCGCTCAGATAAAAAAGTGGATTTATTAAATCACGCGGAAACCAAGAAGGGATATGCTTAGCTGTATTTCGCGTAAAATTCACCCTTTCTAAAGTTTTGCAGAAAAGCACCGAAGTAATCGATGCCTTTCTGCTCTTTTAGGTTTACCTTACTGGTACGTACCAAGAATTAACCCAAATAGTTTGACGCCTAGCTGGTGTCACATCGACGGGGCTCTTGCTCCTGATAACAGTGTTAGCGTTCCAACGAACGTTAAAAAAAAGAAGAGGTTCATCGGGGTTATTAACTCCATCCTGCCTGCCGCATTCATTGTTCCACAGATCCATCAAGTCCTCGCCGCCGTCACCAGTGAAAAGAGCATCCCATTGTGCAAACGTGCGATTAAAAAAGTTATTGCGAAGGTTTAGTGCCGTAGCGAGTTGACTTGCAGTAGGGTTCGCAACATTGAGGGAAGGATGACGTCTCAAAATGTTTGTTGCCAATTCACGATTTGTAGTGTATATGCGCGTTGATCTAATGCGCCCGTCTTGAGTCAAATGCACAGCTACATTCCTTACAGCGCGGAAATTCCAGAGATAATGCCTGTAAGCGTCTTGCCTCAAACCGTCGGTTGGGAAAGCACTAGCAGCATCGTTTTGAGCTGAATCGCCGCTGGCTTCTATAGCTGTTCTGCCTACAACACCTACGCCATCATGTCCACTGAAATGACGTGTATATGCGAGCGACGCGCTTGAGATGCTGCTGGTTGAGATGCTGCTGGAAGACAGAGTGTTATCAGCATTAATCTCATCATACAGTCCTTTCACTTCACGCTTTGTCTCCGATAGTTCGCCTTCGGACATTGTGGGACTGGAAAGCTCAGGGCTTATTGCATTATACAAAACATATGTTTGCCTGGGGAGGGAGTGTTTCTGAGCTAAATTTTCGGCTAAATAAGCATCCCAAAGCGATTCTGGACTAAGGGTTGAAAAAAACTGCTCTGTCTCTTCCATTATTCTGTAGGCTTCAGCGATCTGTTCTGGTGTCACAGCGGCATGGGAGGATATACAATGAGAGGACACGTCCGCAAGAAAAAAGGCAAGGACGGCAAGAATATCTGGTATGCCGTTATCGAGTTTGAGCGAGATGCGGAGACGCATAAACGGGTGCAAAAATGGTACAACCCGCGTAAGGAGCTCGGCCTGCCGAAACCCGCAACCAAAGCGCAGGCGCAGGTTTTTTTGGAGAACAAACTTTACGAATTAAACAATCCGCCTGCGCCCCAAAAAGCACTTCCCAAACAAAATCCTGACCTGACCTTTGAAAAATGGATTGAGGCCTGGCTGGCTAGGAAAAAAAACGTATTGCGGCAAACATCCTTTGATCAATACAAAACTCTTTTAAGACAGCACGTTATTCCCGAAATCGGGGACATCAAAATAAGTGAGTTAAGTCGGGAGGACATCCAACAGCTTATTGACAATAAACAACAAAGCGGACGCAAAGACGGCAAGCCGGGGGGGTTATCTCCTAAGACACTAAAGCATATCCGCGTACTAGCAAAGGCCATACTGGGCGAAGCGTTTACAGATGGGTTAATAGGCAATAACCCTATGGCAAAAGTAACCTCTCCCAGAGTTCCAGACAGCGGAGTGCGGGCCTGGAGCGCGGAAGAAGCACGCAAATTTCTCAAGAATGTTGGTGGGCATCGTCTTTTTTGCCTGTTCTGGCTGCTGTTGCACACAGGGCTTCGCCGTGGAGAGGCACTAGGTCTTAAGTGGGAGGATGTCGATCTGCATAACAGCATCATCTCGATCCGCCAACAATACGTCGCGACATCAGAAGGTAATGCCTTTCATGAGACAAAAACTAAAACTGGCAAACGCAGTATAGCGCTGTCTATATCTACTATACATAAGCTTAAAAAGCATCAAGAAAGACAAAGTTCTGAATTAGATGTGATTGGGAAAAACAAAGATATGGGCTTAGTCTTTACCGGCGAAAACGGCGGGCCGATTGATCCGCGCTGGTTCGGTCGCCTATTAGAAGCAGAAGCTTTAAAAGCGAACGTGCCAGCAATTACGCCTCATGAAATGCGTCACACAGCGGCCACTCTGATGCTGCGTTTGGGGGTGCATCCAAAAATCGTGCAAGAACGCCTCGGTCATGCTAATATCGCTACCACACTTGATTTGTATAGTCATGTTACACCAGGTCTGCAATCCGAAGCGGCGGAAAAACTGGACAATTTGCTTCAACCTACTAACCAAGGCAACCGGTAAAAGCGCCCAAAAATGCTTCTTGCGGCAATGAGGTTTAACTCCTGCCGCTGGAGAAAAAAAAAGAGAGAAGATTGTGTGCTCCAAAAGATCTGGCATCTGGCAGTCTGTTGCTCTATTTATCTCTGTAATGAGAACCACATTGCACAATCTCTATTTGCCCATCTTTAATACGATACACAAGACGGTTGCTATCATCTATCCGCCTACTCCAAAACCCTTGAAATTCATATTTCAAGGGTTCCGGCTTACCAATACCATCATAGCCGTTACGATCGATGTCTTTCAAGAGATGATTTATGCGCTTTAAAATTTTCCTATCATGTGACTGCCAATAAAGGTAATCTTCCCATGCATCATCTTGCCAGACTTTATTCATCAGTAACCTCTATCAGGTCACGGATGGTTCCTTTCCCTGCATTAATGTCGGCAATAGCCTTACTCAGTCTTGCTTGATTGGCTTCACTGCAGAATGGGTCGTTATCAGCAGATATTTCAAAAGGGATCCTGTTTTGGCGGACTGCAGTTTTTGCGAAAACACAAAAAGCAGTTGTCATACTCATTCCAACTTCAGAACAAAAAACATCAAACTGTTTCTTTAAGTTTTCATCCATCCGGATGTTGATACTTACTTGTGCCACTAAAACCACTTCCCTTCTTTATTGTTGTACTCATTATATGAAAATTTATGTACGTTGTCAATAATTTATGCAGGTTTTATGACTGGGGGAAGCGTTGGCGCATTACTCTGACATGCGGTGAAAGCACAAAAACGTTTCTGGCGGCAATCAGTTTTAGCAGAGGTATGTTTTCTTAGGAGAGAAAAAGGAGAGAAAATCAGTCATTCAAGCCTGTAAAAAAACCAACCACGGGAGCCGAAAACCCCCGTGGCTGTTGTGTTTTTCATGGTCGGGGCGACAGGATTCGAACCTGCGACCCCTTGGTCCCAAACCAAGTGCGCTACCAAGCTGCGCTACACCCCGATAATATGGCAAGGATCAGGGCCAACGATTTGCCCTTCCACCCTGCTCCTCATTGTAACACAGCGACGGACTGTTTGCAATTTATTTTGCTGTGTCTGTGTCCTGTTTCAAAATATCTGCAGCCATCACCCGCAAGACTTCTTTAGCCTTAGCCAAAGCTTCAGCCCGGTGGCTGATTTTGTTTTTCTCTTGAGGCGTCATTTGAGCAAATGTTTTATCTGCCGCCGGCAGATAAAACAGCGGGTCATAACCAAAACCGCCGTCGCCTTGTTCCTCGCCGGTAATCAGCCCTTCAACACAGCCCACGGCAAAGGCTGTCTTTCTGCCGGGAGCGGCGACGGCCACCACCGTCCGGAAGCGCGCCGTCCGCTCTTCCTTTGGCACACCGGCTAACTCTGAGAGCAGCTTCTGATTATTGGCCTTGTCACCTCGCCCCGGACCGGCAAAGCGGGCTGAATAAACGCCTGGACGGCCGCCCAAAGCATCGACTTCCAGACCCGAATCATCGGCCAGCACCAACTCCCCTGTGGCCAGCATCACCGTTTCTGCTTTAATGGCGGCATTTTCCGCAAAGCTTTCTCCCGTTTCCTCAATCTCCGGCAATTGCGGGTAAGCGGCAAGGGATGCCAGCTCAAACGGCAAATCAGCGAGCAGTTCTTGCATTTCAGCCAATTTTCCCTGATTTTTTGTGGCTAAAATAAGCTTCATTTCAGCCTGTCCATAAGCAGGCGTTTCTGATAGTCGACAATTTCGCCGATTCCCTGGGCAGCCAAATCCAGCATGCTATCCATGGTTTGTCGTGAAAAGGACATGCCTTCCGCCGTTCCCTGCACTTCCACAATATTGCCGCTGCCTGTCATCACCACATTCATATCGACTTCCGCATTGCTGTCCTCGCTAAAAGCGAGGTCGAGCAAAAGCTCTCCCTTGACAATGCCCACGCTGGTCGCCCCTAGGTAGTCGAGGATCGGCACTGCGGAAAGGGTGCCGGCAGACACCAGCTTGGCAAGGGCAAGATATAGCGCCACAAATGAGCCGCTAATGGCAGCCGATCTGGTGCCGCCGTCAGCCTGAATGACGTCGCAGTCAATCCAGACAGTTCTCTCCCCTAAAGCCGGTAAATCTACCACAGCACGCAGCGCCCGGCCAATCAGACGCTGTATTTCTGAGGAGCGGCCGGATATCTTTCCCCGCTCCCGCAAGGTACGCACGCCGGTAGCTCGTGGTAACATGGCATATTCTGCCGTTACCCAGCCCTTGCCGCTCCCGCGTAAAAACGGCGGAATCTTTTCTTCCACCGTTGCCGTACAAATAACCCGTGTGTGGCCAACGTCAATCAATACCGAACCCTCCGGGTGCTTCAAAAATTCTGTGGTGATTTTAAGCGGCCGAAGCTCAGCGGGCCGCCGTCCGTCCTCTCTCATGAAAACCCTCCAATTGTTGTCTGCACTAATATGCGCCAGTGTTTATTCATTATAGCCATTATTGAGGTTAAGTTCAACTATGGCCTTCGCTCTGTGGAAAATTCCAAATTAAGACCATCCTTCCGCCTTAGCGGCTCGCTTAAGCTCATTCCGCCGGGCAAGTCCGGCTTTTTGCCTTCAACCAGCAATTCTACCTGCATAATGCTGGGAAATTCCGTCAGTGTGTAAACCAGACCGTAAATTACCGCTCGCTCATGTGCCGGGTTGTAGTTCAAAAATTCTTTGCTCAAATCAACCAGCGCCACACCCTGGCGAATAGTTAGCCCCAGTACAGTCGTTCCTGCCGGCAAAAGCGGCACAAGCCCCAAATCCAGCATCTTCGCCGGCACGTTACCGTCCACCAAGAGGCCCAATGTTGCCTTAGCGATACCTGTTTCCCAAGGGATACCCATCCGCACCGGCACGAGTGACTGCCAATCCGCATTAGGCAGATAGAAAACGGTCTCCCGGAGATTAGCGGCGGCGGCCGGTGGCCTGTCCTCGTTCTGCGGGGGCATACTCCGAGGCTCGCCGTCTAAAAGCGCGCACCCGCTGGCCGTCAGCAGCAAAGATAACAACAGTAAGCAAATCCATTTCCGCATAATTTTCCCTCCATTCTTCTTTTAGTACAAGCTATGAGGGAGAAAAAAAAATATGCAGGGTTTCTACGCCAGAGTCACCTGATATGCTTGAATATGGCGACAGAGCAACTTTTCAGCCATTTCCACAAAAGGTGCCGGGCTGCCGCTGACAAAAAAACGATGCCGCGCCGCTGCTGATGTTGGCCTGAAAAGGTTAAGCCGAGCCAAAATCTCCTGCGCCTCCAGTGCCGTTTCTTGTGCAGAGGAGATTAACTTTACTGCGGGGCCCATAACGTCTCTAATCACATTAGCCATTAAGGGATAGTGGGTGCAACCAAGGATGAGAGCGTCGACCCCTGCTTCCCGCAGCGGCCGCAGGTATTCTTCCGCAACCCGGGCGGCTTCCGGCGAATCCACCAAACCGTTTTCCACAATCAAGACAAAAAGCGGGCAAGCCTGCGAAAAAACTTCCACGCCAGGGTCAAGCCGCCTAATTGCTTCTTCATAGGCACGGCTGGCAATAGTCCCGGCAGTACCGATGACGCCCACCCTTTTTGTGCGTGTGTGTCGCAAAGCAGCCCGCACGCCGGACTCAATAACCCCGATTACCGGCAAAGCAAACTCTCCCTGGTAGGCAGGCAGACCGGCAGCCGTGGCCGAATTGCAGGCCACAATCACCAGCTTCACATCCTGGTTTTCCAGAAAACCGATTATCTGCCGGACAAAAGTTCGCACTTCACTGTGCGGACGCGGACCATAGGGCATTCTGGCAGTATCACCGAAATAGACAATCCGTTCGGCCGGAAGCAGAGTAATTATTTCATTGGCTACAGTCAAGCCGCCAACCCCCGAATCCAGCAGTCCGATTGCATTATTTCGCTCCATACTTAGCCCTCCTCTTATTTTGACTTTATCTTGGCGAAATAACCGCCCACTATTTTTCTCGTATCCATTAGACTGACGAAAGCCTTATCGTCCACTTCCCGGATAATGCCTAGAAAGGAGGGCATATTCCTGCGCTTCAGCAAGACATGGAGAATCTGATGAGTACCGGTCAAACCGCAACCTTGCAACACGGTTACGCCAAACCCGCACTCGCGCATTTTCTCAGCCAATTCTCCTGCTTTGTCAACAGAAATCACTTCAGCGGTAGTAAACCCAAGCGCCAAATACTCCTCCGCCCGGCTGCCGAGCAGATTCCCGGTAGCAAAACCCAAGGCATAAACAATCAGGCGCAAAGGTTGATCCAAGCTGTCAATAACCCGGCTCAGCGCCAAAACATAGATTGAAACCTCAAAAAAACCTATCGCGGCCGCAGTTACCGACCTGCCGCGCATCAGCATCAAAATACGCACGGTAGAAAGAGTAACGTCACTGACTCTGGCAAAAAATATAAAAGCATAATCAAAAAACAGCGGCAGCCACATTATTTTCACCAACCTTGAGCTAATAGCCTGAAATCTATCTGCCTTAGTAGCTTACCCAATCCAGCAATAACAGTCGTCAGCATTTGTCTTTTAAGGCAGCAAGTCATTACTTGCATTGTAGCATGCCGGGCGCATAAAAAAAAGCACTGCTAGATAAAACGCAGCGCTTCTGCCGGATCAAGCTTTGCTGCCTGACGGGCTGGCACAATACAGGCTAAAAGCCCAATCAGGATGGCAAGCAGAACGGATAAGCCAAACAAATCAAGTCTCCAGGGTACTTGGATAGACATATTGGCCAGCAGCGGGCCGGCGTAATAAGCGACAGCCATCCCCACAAAATATCCTAACATCCCGCCCAGCACACTGATTATAAAGCCTTCCAGTAAAATAATTTTTGCCACATCTGATTTGCGGAAACCGATGGCGCGAAAAACGCCGATTTCACGTGTTCGTTCCCGGACGGCGCCGGACATGGTCAATCCCACCACCAGCATCCCCACAAAGAGAATCAGTACTGATACAGACGTGCCAAACCTTACCAGCCTGGTTATCATTTCATCTCGACGGAGAGCCTCTTGGCGCAGGCTGGTGACTTCCACGTTGGGCAGCGCCTCCTGCAACTCGCTAAGCAGCACTCCCTCGGAGCCTAAGGTATAGTCTGCCGCCAATTCAATGACAGTCACTTGCTCTGGGCGAGCCAAGAGCGCCTGAGCCGCGCTAAGATTTAAGAGTATCTGCTCATCTTCGGCAGAACCACTATCTTTGAGAACAGCAAACACCTGAAATTCCCGCCCCGAGAGCGTCAGCAGGTCGCCCTCCATTACACCCAGAGTAGCGGCTAAGCTAGAACCTACCAAAATCTGTTCATCGCTGAGCACTAAGCGGGTCAGATCTTCCCGCGCTAAATCAAGCATGGCAAAGTCCATCTCTTTTTCTGCCGCCGGAGCGTTCTCTCCTGACGGGACGGTGCCGCTCTCGGAGGCCTTTTGCTCATCGCTGCGCATTTCCTCCCCGCTGCGCAAACGCAGCCAAGGCTTCACCATAAATTCCTGCTGCAGATTGGCGCCTACCACCACTACGTTCTGCCCGTCCGCGTCGCCCTGGTGCCTGCCGCCTGCGGTGGCCAGACCCAATAATTTAGGAGCCACCGCCCGAATTACTTCGCGCGAAGGAATATTCTCAATAGCAGCCACATCCTCGCCGGTCAGCTGCTCAACATCAAAGAGCACTGCCGGCAGTGTGATGCCTCCGTAGGAAAACGTCAGCTCTCCCGCATCCGGCGTAATAACTATATTAGCACCGAATTTCGCCACCTGCCTGGTCATTTCCGCTCTCATGGCTTCCACAACACCATAGACAGAAACAATGGTGGCAACACCTATCAGCAAACCGAGCAGAACAAAAAGCATTTTCGCCTTGCGGCGCAGGATGTTGTTAAGGGCAATATGATAAAGTTGCATTATATCCCTCCGTTACCGTTTGCCGGCGGAAACTAATTGTAAAAGCTCCGCCTTATCCGTGCACAATTGGCCATCCTTCATAATAATTGTGCGGCTCATATAGCGAGTGTTCTCCGGATTATGAGTCACCATCAGCACCGTCAGCCCGTCCTGATTCAGCCGCTGAAACAAGGCCATGATTTCATCACCCGTTTTTGTATCCAAACTGCCTGTCGGCTCGTCAGCCAGCAGTACGGGAGGTTCATTAACAATCGCTCGGGCAATTGCTACGCGCTCCTGCTCACCGCCGGACAGCTGATTTGGCAGTCTGTTCATTTTTCCGGCCAAACCCACTCGGCAAAGCACGCTTCCCGCTATTTCACGTTTTTCTCTGTTCGACTTTTTAATGGTGGTCAGGGGTAACATCACATTTTCCAGAGCCGTCAGATAGGGGATTAACTGGAACTGCTGAAAGACAAAGCCCAAGTACTCCCGCCGAAAATCGGCGCGTTTTTCCTGCGAAAGGGCGTAGACGTCAATTCCATCAACTTCCACACTGCCGGATGTGGGCGGATTTAGGCCGCCGAGAATAGAAAGCAGTGTGCTTTTGCCAGAACCGGACTGACCCATCACAGCCACCGATTCTCCCTTGTCTATATTCAAGCTTACGCCACGCAGCGCCTGCACTTCATCACCCATCGATTTATACGCTTTTGTCAGGTTCTTCATTGCAATCATAATTTCCGCCATTTTCTTTCCTCCTTCGCTTTGTTCGTTAAATGTAGCGCAGTGCCTCGGCCGGGTCAAGCTGAGCAGCTTTTACTGCCGGGTAAGCGCTGGCCAGAATGGCCAATACGGCTGACAAAAGGATGGCAGGCAGGATCAGCTCGCTTCGCACTGGGATGTCCCCCTGAATCTGGGCCAAAAACGGGCCGGCCACCTGAGCTACAGCACTGCCCAAAAGATATCCTGCCAGGCCTCCGATTGCGCTTACCATTCCCGCTTCCAGGAAGATAATTTCCATCACATGTGCCCGGCGAAAACCGATAGCTCTGAAAATCCCTATCTCGCGTGTCCGTTCGTTCACAGAGGAAAGCATGGTTGTCAAAACTACCAGCGCAGCAACAAACAAGACTACTCCGGAGAGCGCAAAACCAAAAGCCGAAAACTGATCTATAGTCTGATAGCGGAACATGGCGGCTTGCCTCAGGGCAACAACCTTGCCGTTAGGCAAAGCTGCGGAAAGTCCCGCCACAACTTCTTCAATAGGACAGAAATTGCACCAAGCAGAAACCTCAATCATCGACAATTGACCAGGACGACCCAGAAGTCCTTGCACAGCGGCTAAGTCGGCATAAATCAAACCATCTTCCTCAGCACCAAGCTCATTTAGGATGCCAAATACAGAGAAAGTACGCTCATTAATGACCAGCGTGTCGCCCACCCTTTTCTCCAGGTGCTGCGCCGCCGCAGAGCCTAAAATCACACCGTCTTGCGGCACGTCCAGCAAAGCCAAGTCGCCCACTTTGCCGCCGACCGGCACGCCTGCCTGCTCGCGCAGGGAAAACCACGGCTTCTGGGTAAACTCCTGCTTTGCTTCCACGCCCACAATCAAGGCGTTTTGCCCGTCAGCTTTGACGGCGCCAATCAGCTTGGGAGAAACAATATTAATGTATTCCGCAACTACCGACTCACGAATCTTGGGCAGGTCAGCCATCGTCAGCTCTTGCACATCAAAAGTCACATCGGATACTACTGTGCCGCCATAACTTAATTCAACCCCTTCGGAACGCGGCACAATCACAGCATTAGCGCCAAACTCATCTATCCTGTCACCCAACTCCAGGCGCATAGCTTGGACAATACTCATAAGTGCGACTACGGTAGCCACACCTACCACCAAGCCGAGGGTCAGAAAAAGCATTTTCATTCTGCGACGCTTTAAGTTGTTGGCGGCAATCTGCATTAGATTCATCTTTCCACCCCATCTCTTTTAAAACTATCAGGACATCCGGAAGAGCTGGCCGGAAGCATAGCCGATCCGCATTACCCTTCTCCCGCTTTTGTAAATATAAATCTCCTGGTGACAGCCAAAATCCTGAACCCTAGCCTGCACATCAGCCATTTCCGTATCGCCGCTGTTCTCCGCATAGAACTCCAGCCCAATCCGTACCAATTCCTCTTCTGAAAGACTGGACACAGCTCCGCTTGCGACACCGCACCCGCCGCAACCACCTGCGCCGGAGCCGGCACGAGCGTCAATATAATTGTTAATGCCCATCATTGCCACTAAGGCAATCAAAGTAATTAATACGTAGTCTTTAAAACTGCCGCCGCCCCTTTTTGCCGTTGTGCCGACTAATTCCTCTTCTTCTTGGTAAATTTCCTTTGTCATAACTATCCGCCTCTCTTTTTGTTGCTTTTCTTAAAGTGCACGAATCCGCCAGTTAAGCACTTCCTGCAAATCAATAACGACCATCCCATCTACTACTCTGCCATTCATATTGACCGGCGGATAAGAGCCGCAGACCACCGCACCCGAAATAAATTGGTGATCTTCGATGGTATAAGTGGTCCGGCATGCATCACACACAAGCGTTTCACCAGCCAAGGAAAAAGTCTGACCGCGGCAGGGCTCACACATGCTGCTGCCGGCAAATAAGCGTCCGCTGGGAGTGATATATGCCATTAGCGGCACGACTGTTCCCTGGTCATTTTCCGCGCTGAAAGAAACGATGCTGTAACGCTCTAAATCAGCCAGCGGAAATTTGATTTGACCTTCTTCAATCAACGGTTCTATTGCCGTCATCGAGATAAAACGCCCTAGATATGAGCGCTCCGCTGTCACCGGCTCCCCAAAATATACCACTTCTGCCTGAGTATCGTTACCCACAAATTGAGAGTAAACAAAGCCAAGCGCCAGGAGAATAACTACCATCCCGGCAATCAGCGGCAGCTTGCTTTTATCAGGCCGAGTAAACTGCTCTTTTTTTCCAATCGTTCTCTTCTTAGTCACAAATAGCCCCCCTGAATTTTTTACTTATTTTCTACTAACCATTGTAGTAGATGATTTTATTATACGGCAACTTCTGTGGAAATACAATAGCTAATTGACTGAAAAATCTCTAGCCAATTAGCAGCTTAACAAATCAGTCCCAAAAAGAGAATGGTCATGGTAGCCATGGAAAAAAGGAGCGTAGAAAACAAATAACCGGGCAGCGCTGCTTTCTGCTCGTCTCCTGCCAAAAGAGCTGTGACCCGCTGCTCCATCTCGCGCGCTCTCCCGGTAAAACTTGTAACAACTCGGTGACTGGGCTGCTGCCGGTCGACCAACAGGCGCCATACTTTCAATAGTGTGGCCGCATACTGCCGCTCACTGCCTAGCAATTCTGCAGTCTCCAAATCACAGAGCCTCTCCCGCTCCAACATGTACCTGTCCAGCAGGATAGTGCTAAAAGGAGTAAAAATCATCATGTCACGCAACAGATGCAGCAACCAGCCCATCAGCATATCTTTGCGCCGGATATGCACCAGTTCATGGGTCAAAATTCCCGCCAACTCAGTGTCGGTAAGTTGCGGCAAGATCGCCGCATTCACCACTACCACCGGCCGGTAAAATCCAGCCGCAAAAGCGGCAAATCCCCTTTGAGCGGTAAAGAGCAGCCGCGGCACCGCTATCCGCCAATGTTGGCAGCAATCCCGGATGATTGACTCGACACGCTGCCGTTCTTCCTTGGAAAGCTCCACGGAAGAAGCCTGCATCCGCCGCAGATAGATGCTGCCGACCAGCGCTTTCAGCAGGCCGACGACTATAAGCAAAACTAAGAGCGGTGCCAAAAAACTGATAGCCGTTTTACCGATGTTGCAAAGGGCCTCAAAATAGTACCAGAAAAGACCTCCGGGCAGCAACCCAGTCTGGCATCTCTTTTCCAATACTGTGTGGTAAAGGGCAAAACCGGCAAAAGGGGCAAAAAGCGCCATCAAATAGAGACTCTTGCGCTGTTTGGGATGCTTGATATTAAAAAGCTTCAGTGCGATGCAGAGTGCGGGGAAAATAAAAAAATAGCCAAAGAAAACATAGATAAAGAATGAGTGCAGATCACTTACCCTCATCTGTCCCACCTTCCTTGTACTCAGCCAATAATTTCTCCAATTTAGCTATTGTCTCCCGGTCATGGCGACCAACACGGGACAGGAAATGGGACACGGTTGCCTCGGCAAAGTCTTCCAGCAAACTATCAACCACGTTGCCGACTACGTTTACAGTGAATTCATCCCGGCTGAGCGCAGGTTCATAAAAAGATACATTACCCTCTTTGCGTTTGCGGAGAATTTTTTTATCTGACAGCCGTGCCATAATTGTCATTACAGTAGTATAGGCGATCTCCCGGCGAGCGGACAAATCCTCAAAAACATCCCTCACGCAGACCTCACAGCCTTTGCGCCAGATAATGTCCATTATTTCGCTCTCTAAGCTGCCAAGCATTTTATTCAAACCATTCTGTCCCGGCTTAAAATCCATGGATTTCATTTAGCCACCTCTTTTCCAACTTTGTATCCATCACCGCAACCTGCGACCATTACATTAAAAGCTAAACATTAACCCTCTCCTCTCCTGCTTGGAGAGGGAGAAGCGTCGCAAGGGTGAGATGGTTTATTCTCAGTTAGCTTAACTATACCGCCATTATTTACTACAGTCAATAGTAAAAACCCCCTTTCAGCCTTATACCACACAAAATTCTAGTTTTTCACTTTTCAACTATGCTGTCAAACTAACCCTTTTATCCGGCTGCAGCTACTCTTGCGACTAACTTATCCTTTTAAAACAACCTGGTTTGGTTTGATAGATATTGGCAATAATGATATAATCGTATAAAGTGATGAAGGGGGTTAGGAAGAGATGTCGCCTCTAAACGCTGATCAGGTTAAGTTCAGATTGGATGGCTTTTTTGAAACCCGACACGAAGTAATTTTTGCCTATCTGTTCGGATCTGTAGCCAGAGGAAACGCCGGCCCTCTTAGCGATATTGACATTGCAGTATATCTCGATCCACTGCAATTACCGAAAAAAACCGGTTACGGCTTTCATAGTGAGCTGTTGGTTGAATTACAAGCTTTACTGGCCAATGATACAGATCTGGTTTTATTAAACCAGGCTTCAACAGTTACCAAATACCAGGTAATTAAAAATGGCATGTTGATCTTTTGTCGTTCAGAAGAAAGCCGCAGAGATTTTCATGACCATACAGTCAAGGCATACTTAGATTTAAAGCCACTGCTAAAAGTTCAGAGGTTTTACTTGCAGAAGCGGTTGGCGACAGGCATCTTCGGAGGTGGAAACGTTGGTTGATGTGGAGTTGAATATACGGGAATTGATATGACAAGATTAGCCGAAATTCTGAACAACAGTTTGGGTGACTTTACTATATTTGCATCATTTGTGGCAAAATATCTCTTGGAAACCGGCAATTCGTAGTGAGATGTCCGCATAAATCTTTTGGATGAGCCGTGACCGGTTTTTGCTGAGCCACGGTCTAAAACGGAGGAATATGCCACAGAAGAGCCGGAACACTGATTCCGGCTCTTCCATTATTAAGAAAATACTCCAAGGCACCATTACGTTGCACCCTAAGAAAAACGCTTAGCACTTTATTTACGGCTGCCAGGTTTCACAGCAGCGATTCCTTCTTTGCAGAGGGGACAGTCTGCGGGATGGTGGGAGACCACCTCTAAGCGAATAAGCGAGGAATAAGGCACACCAAAATCGGCGCTGCCGCCGCTGCGATCGACAATAGTTCCCACACCCACCGCATTGCCGCCCATGCTGCCGACCAGCTCCAGTACTTCTTTAACCGAACCGCCGGTAGTCACCACATCCTCCAAGACGAGTACACGTTCACCGGGCTGAATGGTAAAACCCCGGCGCAGCGACATCGTGCCGTCTTTGTCGCGCTCGGCAAACAGTCCGCGGATGCCCAAGGCCCGGGCAGTTTCATAGGCTATTACCACCCCGCCAAGGGCAGGGCCGATACATACGTCGACATTGGCCGCTCTAAACGTTTCCGCCAGCGCACCGCACAGCTCCTCTGCATATTGCGGGTACTGAAAGACGCGGGCGCACTGCAAATAGGCGTTGCTGTGACGTCCCGAAGTGAGCAAAAAATGTCCTTCCAGCAGCACTCCCGTTTCTTGAAAGATCTCCAGCACTCTCTTTTCCGTCAGCATTTTAACCCTCCAATTCTGCAAGCAGCCGCTTAGCCGCTTCTTGAGGATGGGCGGCGGCAGTAAGCGGCCGTCCGATCACTAAGTAATCAGCGCCCAGCTGCAGGGCTTCTTTGGGTGTTACAACTCGGCTTTGATCATTGCCTGCGGCCCAGGCAGGCCTGATGCCCGGCGTGATAATCAAAAAATTATTACCGCAAACTGCTCGAATCCACGGAATTTCCCTGGCGGAGGCAACAACACCGTCCAAGCCTGCCTCAAAACAGAGCCGGGCCAGAGAGGCAACCTGTTCCTCCAGTGGTCGGGTGACACCGATTTCCCCGCGCAGTTCCTCTGCCGACATGGATGTCAGCACGGTGACGCCAAGCAACAATGGCGCAGCAACCGCTAGTTCATCGGCTCGTTTCTTTGCGGCGACAACCGTATCAGCCATCATTTTTTTGCCGCCGGCAGCATGGACGTTGAGCATAAAAGCACCTAACCCCACTACAGCCTCCGCGGCGCGGGCCGTCGTATTGGGGATATCATGAAACTTTAAATCGAGAAATACTTTGACGCCGCTGTCCGTCAGCTTTTTCACCATGGCCGCTCCACCATTATTGTAAAGCTGCAAGCCAACCTTAAAGGCACCCGCGTAATCTCCAAGTATTTCTACCAGCGCAAACGCTTCTTGCTCCGTCTCCACATCGAGCGCCACAATTATTTTTTCCCGCACCCGGAATCAGCTCCTATTTTTGCCATTCTTTTTTTGCCAAACCGACAATTTCTCTAACCGAGGCAAAGCCGTTCTCTGCCAGATAAGATCTGATTCCCTCCACCGTTTCCGGGCAGACGAGCGGGTTTGTAAAATTGGCTGCGCCTATGGCCACAGCACTGGCGCCGGCCATGAGAAATTCGATGGCATCCCGGGCGTTGGTAATACCCCCCATGCCAATCACCGGAATCTCCACCGCCGAGGTCACCTGCCAGACCATACGCAGCGCCACCGGTTTGATGGCAGGACCGGACAAACCGCCGGTCAAGTTGGCCAGTACCGGCCGCCGCCGCTCGATATCTATCGCCATGCCGAGCAGCGTATTGATTAAGGAGAGCGCATCAGCGCCGCCCTCTGCCGCCGCCCGGGCAATGGCGGTAACGTCGGTGACATTGGGAGAAAGCTTAATAATTAGCGGCTTTTTTGTTGCGCACCGCAGTTCCCGCACCAAAGCGGCGACGACCGCCGGATCGGTGCCAAACGCCATGCCGCCTGCTTTCACATTGGGACAAGAAATATTAATTTCATAGGCTGCTAACGCAGACAAGTCGTCAAGCACTTCGATAACAGCGCGATACTGGGCCGCACTGTGGCCCGATACGTTAACGATCACAGGCACAGACCACTGCTGCAGTGCGACAATCTTTTCTCTGGCCGCCGCGGCGCCGGGATTTTGCAGGCCAATGGCATTTAACATTCCACCCGTGGTTTCCGCTAACCGCGGCGGAGGATTTCCCGCACATGGTTCTGCCGTAGTTCCCTTAACCACCACTGCTCCCAGCCGACTCAAATCGAAAAATGGGGCGTACTCCTCACCGTAACCAAAACAACCGGAAGCGGGCATCACCGGATTAGCTAAAGAAAGACCGGCAATTTTGACTGTCAAATCAGGATTCAGCAGAAAAATACCTCCCCAGCGGCAAAGACCGGCCCGTCAACACAGACCCGCCTGTATTTTTCCTGTCCCCTCACAGGCACGACGCAACCAAGACAAGCGCCCACGCCGCAAGCCAACTGCGCCTCCAGCGAAACAAAACAACTTCTGCCGTAATAATCTGCCAGGCGGGCAACTTCCTTTAACATGGGGGAAGGGCCACAGGCGTAAACGGTGGCATCTAAACTGGCAATAGCCGGAGCGGCTAAATCGGTAACCAGGGCACGGCTGCCGGCAGAACCGTCGTCGGTCGCTTCGCTGTAATTTGTCGCCAGCGCTCTGTATTCTTCACGCAGAAGCAATTCAGCTTCAGTGCGCGCTCCATAAAAAAAGGAAACCTGTTTGCCGGCTCTTTTTAAAGTGCGCAACAGATAATAGAGCGGCGCGGCGCCAATGCCCCCCGCTACCACCACAGCCTGCGCTCGGTCAGTAAGAGGGAAACTGCTACCTAACGGGCCGAGCAAATCCAATGTCTCGCCTGCTTTTTTAGCTGCCAAAAGCGCTGTGCCGCGGCCTACAGTGCGATAGAGCAAAACAAGCCTGTCTTCTGCAGCATCATGAACACTGATAGGACGACGCAAAAAGGGGTCAAACGTCTCTGAAGCACGCACCTGCACAAACTGGCCCGCCTGGGCAGCAATCCCACGTGCGAGCGTAAGCCGCTGATACCCCGGCGCCACCGGTTCCTGTTTTATTATCTTTAGCGTATGTAGTTTTAACATCTCTACCCTCTGACTACCCGATACGGTTATTTTTCATCACAACACGGCCGCCCACCATGGTCAGTGCCGGCACGCCATAAACAGTCCAACCGTGAAACGGGCTATTTTTTCCCTTAGAAAAAAAAGCATGGCGGTCAATTACCCATGCCGCAGTCGTGTCAATAATTACCAAGTCGGCGGCTGCGCCCGGCCTAAGCGTTCCGCCCGGCACTCCCAGAATAGCCGCCGGACGAGTGGACATTCTCTCTACCAGTTGCATGAGGCTAAGTCGTCCGGTTTGTACCAAATGAGTATAGAGCAAGGGGAAAGCAGTCTCTAAGCCTACAATTCCAAAGGGAGCAGAGTTAAAATCACCGGTTTTTTCAATTTCCGTGTGTGGCGCATGGTCGGTGGCCACCGCATCAATTATGCCATCAGCAAGAGACTTACAGAGGGCGGCAGTATCATCAGCCGTACGCAAAGGAGGTTTCATCTTTGCATTTGTATTATAGCCATCGGCCGCATCTTCAGTTAAAAGTAAATGATGAGGCGTAACTTCGGCAGTGACAGACACGCCGGCCGCTTTGGCACAGCAAATCATTTCCGCAGCTTCTTGGCAGGAAAGATGCATGATGTGCAGACGACAGCCCGTTTCCTTAGCCAGGATTAAATCGCGGGCCAACATAACTGTTTCCGCGCTCTTTGTAATTCCCGGCAGGCCAAGCTTTGCGGCAACCACTCCTTCATGTAGTTGACCTTTACCCGCCAACGATTCATCTTCGCAGTGTTCAAAAAAAGGCACCCCTAAAGCTTGGCAGTAAAGCATCGCGTTTCTCGTCAAAAATGCATCTGCCACACCGCGGCCGTCATCGGTAAAAGCGCGGGCACCTGCCCGCTGCATCAAGGCAAGCTCCGCCAATTCCTTTCCCGCCGAACCTTTCGTCAGCGCGCCAACAGGCCAGACGCGTACATGGCCTGCCCTGGCAGCCAAAGCAAGCAATTCGGAAATCTTCCGGGGATCGTCTAAAACCGGATTTGTGTTCGGCATAGCAGTAATACCGGTAAAGCCGCCGGCAGCAGCCGCCAAACTTCCTGTTTCAACAGTTTCTTTTGCTTCTCCCCCTGGCTCGCGCAGATGGGTATGCAAATCAATCAAGCCGGGAATGACAATTTTATCCGCAGCATCGAGCACTAAGCAGCCTGTTGCAGGTATATCCGCGGCAATAGCGGCGATCTGACCATTCTTTACCAGAATATCAAAGCGGCCATTGAGATTTTGACTGGGGTCCAGGACCGTTCCCCCTCTGATTAACTGCTCCATCCTCTTTCTCCCCTCATAGCTAATCTCCAGCCAGGAGCCAGTGCAAAACAGCCATTCTAGCTGCGACACCATTATTTACCTGTGCTTCAATGCGAGAGCGCGGCCATGCGTAAGCGGCGGCCGATAGCTCCACCCCTACATTAGCCGGTCCGGGATGAAGTAAAATAGCGTGGCTTTGCAGCAACGCCAAACGCTCCTCGTCCATACCGTAAAGCTTGGAGTATTCCGACAGGGAAGAAACGAAGCCGCTTTGCTGTCTTTCCCACTGTATGCGCAGAAGATAGACCACATCGGCCTCAGCTGCCGCCTGGTCAATATCTCTAACAATTTCCGCTCCCAGAGCCTTCATCTCCGGCGGCACAAGGGTAGGGGGGCCTGCCATGCGAACTTTAATTCCCAAGGTTTGCATGGCAAACAAATTGGAACGTGCTACCCGGCTGTGGCGAATATCCCCAAGAAACAAGACATTGAGGCCTGCAAAAGAGCCAAATTCCTGTGAAATAGTCAGCAAGTCGAGCAGTGCCTGAGTTGGGTGCTCATGCCAGCCGTCCCCGGCATTAATCACCGGAATGTGAAGATTATCTGCCAAAAATGCCGGCAGGCCGGATGAAGCATGGCGGACGACCAAGGCGTCTATCGCCATGGCTTGCAAAGTTCTAGCCGTCTCCAGCACGCTTTCACCTTTAATTATACTGCTTGCGCCAATCTGCAAATCAACCAAGTCGGCGCCCAGATTCCTGGCTGCCCGCTCAAATGAAACTTTTGTGCGTGTGCTTGCTTCAAAAAAAAGCGGCGCAATCATCTTGCCGCGCAGAAGTTTGTGTGGCAACAGCCTATGATTATTGTTGACGTCACAGTAATTTTGAGAGAGGGAAAGCAACTGCTGCAACTCTGCAGGGCTCAAGTTTGCCGTGCTTAAAAAGCTTCTGCCTTTCATCAAGACCTCCCTTCCGCAGCAGCGGCAGCAATTAAGCGCCTTGCCGCCTCAATGCCCAGCACATATAAGGAAGCGGTAGGCAGATAGGTTTGCGCCACAGCGTCAAACAAAATATTTGCCGCCGCAGGAAACTCATCGTCCCCTCTCCAAAGCAGCACCGCCAGCGGCAAGCGTGGAAATACGGGCAAGACAGCACCAATATGGCCTAGGTCAGTCTGCACCCCGCCCAGCGCTTTAGCCGCAGGCAAAAATGAATCCGGTTGATTGGCAAACGCTTTCGCCAGCGGAAAAATTGCTTCACATTGAAAAGGCACAAAATGATGTGGGCCTCCCGGCAAATCAAGAAAAGAGAGCCAGCTTGACCTGCTTGGCAGGCCGCTTGCCCCGGCTAAATACTGTAGGGTGAGAATCTCTTCCTCATGATGCAGCTCCGGCCAGGCAGAAGGTTGAATTTTACCGTCGGGATGCTTCACATGGCAAAGCTGCCCAAGGTATGATATTTCAATTAGATTCCCATCCAAGCATACGCCGCCGGCTAGTTCGGCCATCAGCGCCGGATCTTTTTTGCTAAACTCAAGCAAAGAGTCAAGATAGGCCTTTTCGTATTTCATAATTTCCTCCGGGTTAGCTGAAGACTGTCTTATTGTTCGCCATATTGGGACAGGATTCCTTTTTTCTACCCCGGAATTTCAGGAGTTCTTAAGCTAAATTAACGGTAAAGCAATTTTCCTGCCAGTCTTTCCCTTGCGAAAAAGCGGGTGGAACAGCACCTCATGATTGACGCGCCAGAGATTTTCTTGATAACGCAAAGCCAGTTTCATGCAGTGGGCAGGAAACTGTTCATAGCGCAAAAGAGATGCCAACTGGTAATAGTACTCACGCCCTTCCCGGGTAAGGACCATGCGCTGCAGGCAAATCATGCCGCTCTTCTTGAGGTCTGCCAGTACATTTTGCAGCTCGAAACTGTAGACGGCAGACGAGCCTTTGTAAAACTCGTAGCGGTGGCCTGTCCGTTCAGCCGCCGGACAACTGAGCGTAGCCAGAAAAAAAAAGTTATGGATGGTGCGGGGACGGCCAAAAGTGAAAGTGGACAGTAATTTTAGCAGCAGAATATGCTGCAGTGTATAGGTAAAGGAAGAAACAGTCATAATTATCGCCCTCTCTATCAAGCTCCCCTTTAAGTTTGGGCGCAAAGCAGCAAAATTATGCCGTCAGTGCGGAAATAAAAATAAACCCTCCCGGATTTTTATGCCGGTTGAGTTTATTTTTGTGTAGCATTTATGTTCAAGACGAAATTTTTCGCGCCTCTCGCCACACTTCTTTCATTTTATATAACTGATCATCAGCCAGCTTGATCAGTTCGACTTTGCTTTTGGCCGGGTCGGGATAAGTGGAGCTGCCAATGGAAACCGTCAGAACCCCGCCCGCAATCTTTTCAAAACCGGGGAAACGGTGTTTGTTAAGCTGCGCAAGCACCCGAGCGGACAGTTGCGCCGCACCTAAGACATCAGTCTGCGGCAGGATAACCGCAAATTCATCGCCGCCATAGCGTACGGCAACATCTGTCTCCCGGACTGAATCACGCAGCACTTCGCCAAACTCCCTGAGCAGAAGATCTCCGGCCGGGTGTCCGTAGCTGTCGTTATAATCTTTAAAATAATTCAGATCAAGCATCAACAGGCTAACATATCCGCCTTCCCTGTCCACCCGTTTTACTTCTTTGTCCAAATACTCGTTTAGATGACGATGGTTATACAAACCTGTTACTTCATCAAGAATTGCCTGTTGTTGCACTTCCCGAAAAAGCATGGCGTTTTTAATGTGCAGCGACAAATGGTTCACAAAAGTCCGCAGCAACTCGCGCCGCTCCGAGGTAAACTTATATTTCTTCATGCTGGCCACGATCAGCACACCCAGCTTTTCACCACGGTGAATCAGGGGAAGAGCTGCCGCAGAACGGTGTTTTAGCTGTTTAAGCCAAGTCTTGTCCTCAATGCGCTCATCAGTCTGCGGCTCTTCAATAAAGACTCCTTCACCGCTTGAAAGAGCCAAACCGGGCAGACAGCGGTCGGCGGGGAAGGTGTCTGGCGCCCCGAAGATGGGCGGCAAATTGCTGGCTGCTAACCGCAGGCTGTTCTCCCCTTCCAACAGCCAGATATTCGCATAGTCAAACTCCAGTGACTCGCGCATAATGCCAAGACTCTGGTTTAGCACCTCCTGAGGATCCAGGGAAAAAGCAAAAAGCTCACTGGCTTCAAAAAGAGATTTTAACTGTAAATTCTGTTCCCTGGCTTCTGCCGCAAAGCGGGCATATCTTTCAACCAAAATCCCCACCCAAAGAGCTATGGCTGTGGCAGCAAACAGATTAAGCAGCCAGTGCGGCAGAAAGGCATTCATCATTCGGCCAAGATTAAACGGATAAAACATCATTCCCAGCACAAGAATAGTAAAGCCAGCGACCATCTTAACACCTTTGCTGCCAAAATAATACGGCAGCAGAAAAGCAGGGATAAAAAATAGCCAACAAGCCCATTCTCCCAACATTTTAGGAAACAAATCGCTCAAAAACATGCTTAGTGCGAATGGCATAAAGTAGAAAAACGCGGAAAGAACGAGCAACATCGCCACAAATAGCCGCCCTTTAGGCCTCTCCGTCATTCTTCCCACCTACTCTCCGCTTTGCGTCCTTCTTCACAAGCATTAGTTCTGTTATACTAGGATTTTCCAATTTTGTCAACTATAGCTTATTGCCATGGCAGGACTTCGTCAAAGTCGTACATTAAGGAAAGCTAAAGCCGCCTGCCTGACCTTAGCAGCCAAGCAACCGACCAGGTTGACATGGTTATTGACCATAGCGGATGTAGCAAGACAGGGTGACCGATTTTGAGCAAACTCAAACAAACGCTTGCTGATTGGTCGTTTTACACATTTTATGATA
>Ga0208491_10105_pt1 | contig 22117 bp, 36 predicted proteins | sample SubbioCSW11_NovA_FD_184819 | JGI IMG/M metagenome (GOLD analysis project Ga0208491, IMG submission 184819) | Serpentinite rock and fluid subsurface biosphere microbial communities from McLaughlin Reserve, California, USA - CR11_CSW11_NovA (SPAdes) | ecosystem: Environmental > Terrestrial > Deep...
CGCTGATCGTCCCGGTGGCGATGGACGAGGGCCTGCGCTTCGCGATCCGCGAGGGTGGCCGCACCGTCGGCGCCGGCGTGGTGGCGAAGATCCTCAAGTAATCCAGGTGGCACCGTCCCGCCCGGCCATGCCGGGCGGGCACCAAGCGAAAAGAGGTGCACGGACGCACTTCGTCTTCGCCGGACAGGGAAGCGGGATTGGTTTAGCGAACGTTGTTGACGTCCGCTCTAATCTCACCTATACTTTCCAGTCTCGGCAGAAGCTTTCGGGCTTCTGCCGGTGCTTTTTGGGGTTCGTGCCGGACGCGCACGGCCCGTCGCTCTTTCACTCAGGAAACCGGCCATGGCGGACCAGAAAATCCGTATTCGCTTGAAGGCGTTCGATCACCGGCTGATCGACCGTTCCGCGAGCGAGATCGTTGAGACGGCCAAGCGGACCGGCGCGCAAGTGCGCGGCCCGATCCCGCTGCCGACCAAGATCGAACGCTACACCGTCCTCGTCTCCCCGCACGTCGATAAAGACGCGCGTGACCAGTACGAGACCCGCACCCACAAGCGCGTCCTCGACATCGTTGATCCCAACGACAAGACCGTCGACGCCCTGATGAAGCTCGAACTCGCCGCTGGCGTGGACGTGCAGATCAAGCTGGCCTGAGGTCACGATCATGAAGCACAGCATCGGAATCGTCGGGCGCAAGGCAGGCATGAGCCGGATCTTCACCGCGGATGGTGTCTCCATCCCGGTCACGTTGATCGAAGCCACCCCGAACCGCATCACCCAGATCAAGACCGTCGAAACCGACGGCTATACCGCCGTGCAGGTCACCACGGGCGACAAGCGCGCCTCGCTGGTGAACAAGCCGGAGGGCGGTCACTTCGCCAAGGCGAAGGTCGCCCCGGGCCGCGGCCTGTGGGAGTTCCGCGTCGAGGCCAAGGACCTGGGTGCCTACGAGATTGGCGCCGAGATCAAGGCCGATGTCTTCACCGCCGGCCAAAAGGTCGACGTGCAGGGCGTGACCAAGGGCAAGGGTTTCCAAGGCACCATCAAGCGCTGGAACTTCACCATGGGCGACGCCTCGCACGGCAACTCGCTGTCGCATCGCTCGCCGGGCTCGATCGGCCAGCGCCAAACGCCGGGTCGCGTGTTTCCGGGCAAGAAGATGTCGGGCCACATGGGTGCCGAGGTCCTCTCTGTCCAGAGCCTCGAAGTCGTCAAGGTCGACGTCGAGCGCGGCCTCATCGCGATCCGCGGCGCCGTTCCCGGCGCGCCGGGTGGCGACGTGGTCGTCCGTCCGGCCAGCAAGGCTTAAGGAGTAGACGATGGAACTGTCCCTCATCAATGGCGAAGCGCTGTCGGTCAACGACGCCGTCTTCGGCCGCGAGTTCAACAAAGACCTCGTCCACCAGGTCGTCGTCGCCTACCGCAACGCCGGCCGTGCCGGCACCAAGGCGCAGCTGACGCGCTCGGAAGTGCGCGGCACCACCAAGAAGTTCAAGAAGCAGAAGGGTGGCGGCGCGCGTCACGGCGACTACCGCGCTCCGATCTTCGTCGGCGGTGGCGTCACCTTCGCCGCCAAGCCGCGCAGCTTCGCGCAGAAAGTCAACAAGAAGATGTACCGCGGCGCCATGGCCGTGATCCTGTCCGAGCTCGCTCGCCAGGGTCGCCTGATGGTCGTCGAAGGCTTCGACGTCGACGCACCCAAGACGCAGGGCCTTGTCGCCAAGCTCGCCGATCTCAAGGTCGGCAAGCGCACCCTGATCGTCTCCGAGCAGGCGAGCGAGAACCTGTACCTGGCCGCGCGCAACATCCCTTACGTGGAAGTGCGTGATGTGCAGGGCCTGGATCCGGTGAGCCTGGTCGGTGCCGACTCGGTCGTCATCACCGCCGAGGCCGTCAAGCTGATCGAGGAGTGGCTGGCATGATCAACGAAAGCCTGTTCGCGGTCCTCCGCGCCCCGAAGGTGTCGGAAAAGACCGCGCGTCTCGCCGAGAGCAACCAGTACGTGTTCGAAGTCGCCAAGACGGCGACCAAGGGCGACGTGAAGGCGGCGATCGAACACCTGTTCAACGTCAAGGTGCTCGCGGTCAACGTCGCGAACGTCAAGGGCAAGTCGAAGTCGTTCCGCCAGCGCGCGGGCCGTCGCTCCGACAAGCGCAAGGCGTATGTCCGCCTGGCCGAAGGCCAGACGCTCGACGTCACCGCCAAGGCCTGAGGAAAAGACCCATGCCCGTCATGACTTTCAAGCCGACCTCGCCTGGCCGCCGCGCCATGGTCAAGGTCGTCAATCCCGACCTGCACAAGGGTGCGCCGTTCGCCGCTCTCGTGGAGAAGAAGGGTCGTACCGGTGGTCGCAACCACCACGGCCGCATCACCACCCGCCACATCGGCGGTGGCCACAAGCAGCATTACCGCCTGATCGATTTCAAGCGCGACAAGGAAGGCATCGCCGCCCGCGTCGAGCGCCTCGAGTACGACCCGAACCGCACCGCGCACATCGCGCTGCTGTGCTACGCCGACGGTGAGCGCCGCTACATCATCGCGCCCAAGGGCCTGCAGGTTGGCGACCAGCTGATCTCCGGCAAGGACGCGCCGATCAAGGCCGGCAACACCCTGCCGCTGCTCAACATGCCGATCGGTGCCACCGTGCACTGCGTCGAGATGAAGCCCGGCAAGGGTGCGCAGCTGGCCCGTGCCGCGGGTGCGGGCGTGCAGCTGATCGGTCGCGAGCACGGTTACGCCACCCTGCGCCTGCGCTCCGGCGAAATGCGCAAGGTGCCGGTCGACTGCCGCGCCACCATCGGCGAGGTCGGCAACACCGAGCACAACCTCGAGAAGCTCGGCAAGGCCGGTGCTTCGCGCTGGCGCGGCATCAAGCCGACCGTCCGTGGCGCCGCCATGAACCCGGTCGACCATCCGCACGGCGGTGGTGAGGCCAAGGCTGGCCAGGGCAATCCGCACCCGGTCAGCCCCTGGGGCCAGCCGTCGAAGGGTTACAAGACGCGTCAGAACAAGCGCACTGACAAGTTCATCGTGCGCGATCGTAGGGGTTAATCGGCCATGCCACGTTCACTCAAGAAAGGCCCGTTCGTCGACCACCACCTCGCCAAGAAGGTGGAGGTTGCTTCGGCGGCCAACAGCAAGAAGCCGATCAAGACCTGGTCGCGCCGCTCGATGATCCTGCCCGAGATGATCGGCCTCACCATTGCCGTGCATAACGGCAAGGCCCACATCCCGGTGATGATCAACGAGAACATGATCGGCCACAAACTCGGCGAATTCGCGCTGACCCGGACCTTCAAGGGTCACGGCGGCGACAAGAAGTCGGGCAAGTAAGGGGATGACCATGGAAGCCAAAGCCATCCTGCGCGCCACGCGCATCTCCCCGCAGAAGGCCCGCCTGGTTGCTGACCAGGTGCGCGGTCTTCCCGTCGCCCGCGCCCTCGATCTGCTGAAGTTCAGCGACAAGAAGGCCGCCGGCATCATCCGCAAAGTCGTCTACTCGGCTGCCTCGAACGCCGAGAACAACCTCGGTGCCGATGTCGACGAGCTCAAAGTCGCCACGATCATGATCGACGAGGGCCCGGTGCTGAAGCGTTTCGGCGCCCGCGCCAAGGGCCGCGGCACCCGCATCCTCAAGCGCACCAGCCACATCACTGTGGTCGTGGGCTCCGGCAAGAAGGCGTAAGGACAAGAACGATGGGTCACAAAGTTCATCCGACCGGTATCCGGCTTGGCATCGCCAAGGACTGGAACTCCAAGTGGTACGCGAACAAGAAGGAGTTCGCGGGCTTTCTTGCCGCCGACCTCAAGGTTCGCATCATGCTCCGCGAGAAGCTGGCCCAGGCCGGCATCTCCAAGATCCTGATCGAGCGTCCCAACAAGACCGCCCGCGTCACCATCCACACCGCCCGTCCGGGCGTGGTGATCGGCAAGCGTGGCGAGGACATCGAGAAGCTGCGCAAGCAGGTCTCCGACATCATGGGCGTTCCGGCGCACATCAATGTATCGGAAGTCCGCAAGCCGGAACTCGATGCCCAGCTGGTCGCCGAATCGATCGCCCAGCAGCTGGAGCGCCGCATCATGTTCCGTCGCGCCATGAAGCGCGCCGTGAGCAACGCGATGCGCCTCGGTGCCCTCGGCATCAAGGTCGGTGTCGCTGGCCGCCTGAACGGCGCGGAGATCGCCCGTTCGGAGTGGTACCGCGAAGGTCGCGTGCCGCTGCACACCCTGCGTGCCGACGTTGACTACGGTTTTGCCGAAGCCCGCACCACCTTTGGCGTCATCGGCGTCAAGGTGTGGGTCTACAAGGGTGAAATCTTCGACTTCTCGCAAGTCGGCCAGGAAAAGACCGAAGAGCGCGCGGAACGTCCGTCGCGTGGTCAGGCCAAGTGAGGTAACGAGCCATGTTGCAACCCAAGCGAACCAAATACCGCAAGGTGTTCAAGGGCCGTAACGATGGCCTGAGCTGGTCGGCGAATGCCGTCAGTTTCGGCGAGTACGGTCTGAAGGCCACCGAACACGGCCGCCTCACCGCCCGCCAGATCGAGTCGGCCCGCCGGACGATCAGCCGCTACGTCAAGCGCGGCGGCAAGCTGTGGATCCGCGTGTTCCCGGACAAGCCGATCACCCAGAAGCCGATCGAAGTGCGAATGGGCGCCGGCAAGGGCAACGTCGAGTACTGGGTCGCCCAGATCCAGCCCGGCCGCATGCTCTATGAAATGGAGGGCATCCCCGAGGATCAGGCTCGCGAAGCCATGCGCCTCGCTGCCGCCAAGCTCTCCGTCAAGACCACTTTCGTGACCCGGACGGTGCGCTGATGGAACTCCAGGAAATGCGTCAGAAGTCGGCCGAAGAGCTGAAGGCCCACCTGCTGGAGCTCCGCAAGGAGCAGTTCTCTCTGCGTATGCAGAAGACGACCAACCAGTTGGCGAAGACCCACGAGATCAGCCGTGTCCGCCGCGAGATCGCGCGCGTCCACACGATGCTGGCCCAGAAGAACTAAGGGAAGGCCATGAGCGAGAACGCCACCCCGCTGCGCACGGTCGAAGGCCGTGTCGTCAGCAACAAAATGAACAAGACCGTCACGATCCTGGTCGAGCGCCAAGTAAAGCACCCGCTGTACGGCAAGTACATCCGACGCTCGACCAAGCTGCACGCGCATGACGAGACCAACGCCTGCAACGAAGGCGATGTCGTCCGGGTGACCGAATGCCGTCCGCTGTCGAAGACCAAGAACTGGCGCGTCGTCGAGATCGTCTCGAAGTCGGCCGATTAAAGGAGCCCTGAGCCATGATCCAGACGCAGAGCTACCTCGAAGTCGCCGACAACTCGGGCGCCAAGGAACTGATGTGCATCAAGGTGCTGGGCGGTTCCAAGCGCCGTTATGCCCACATCGGCGACATCATCAAGGTCACCGTGAAGGACGCCATCCCGCGCGGCAAGGTCAAGAAGGGTGAGGTCTACAACGCCGTCGTCGTGCGCACCCGCAAAGGCGTGCGCCGTGCCGACGGTTCGCTGATCCGCTTCGACGCCAACGCCGCCGTCCTGCTCAACAACAAAGAAGAGCCGATCGGCACCCGCATCTTCGGACCCGTGACCCGTGAACTCCGCAACGAGAAGTTCATGAAGATCGTGTCCTTGGCGCCTGAAGTGCTGTAAGCCGGAGACGAAACCATGAACCGTATCCGCAAGGGCGACCAGATCGTCGTCATCACCGGCAAAGACAAGGGCAAGAAGGGCGAGATCACCCGCGTCGCCGGTGATCGCGTCGTTGTCGCCAACATCAACATGGTCAAGCGCCACACCAAGGCGAACCCGCAGGCCGGCCAGGCTGGTGGTGTCGTCGAGCGCGAGGCCCCGATCCATATCTCCAACGTGATGCTGTTCAACCCGGTGACGGGCAAGGGCGACCGCGTTGGCTTCAAGGTGCTCGAGGATGGACGCAAAGTGCGTGTGTTCCGCTCGAGCGGTGAGGCGATCGACGCCTGAGGAATGCTCCGATGACCACCCGGCTTGAAAAGATTTACAAGGACACCGTCATCCCGAAGATGATGGCTGACTTCGGCTACACGAACCCGATGCAGGTGCCGAAAATCACCAAGATCACGCTCAACATGGGCGTGGGCGAGGCGGTCGGCAACAAGAAGATCCTGGAAAACGCCGTTGCCGACCTGGCCACGATCACCGGCCAGAAGCCGGTGACGACCAAGGCGCGCGTCTCGGTCGCCAGCTTCAAGATCCGCGAAGGCTGGCCGATCGGCACCAAGGTGACGCTGCGCCGCGCCAAGATGTACGAGTTCCTCGACCGCCTGATCAGCGTCGCCCTGCCGCGCGTCCGCGACTTCCGTGGCGTCTCGGGCCGCGCCTTCGACGGTCGTGGCAACTACAACATGGGCCTGAAGGAGCAGATCATCTTCCCGGAGATCAACTACGACCAGGTCGACGCCCTGCGCGGCATGGACATCGCGATCACCACGACCGCGAAGACCGACGCCGAGGCCAAGGCCCTGCTCGCCGCCTTCAACTTCCCTTTCCGCAACTGACCTTTAGGAATCCCTCATGGCCAAGACGAGCATGATCAACCGCGAGGTCAAGCGCGAGAAGCTTGCCAAGCGGTACGGCGCCAAGCGCGCCGAGCTGAAGAAGATCATCGCCAGCCCGACGGCGGGCTACGAAGAGAAGATGGCGGCGGTCACCAAGCTGAACAAGCTGCCGCGCGACTCCTCGGAGTGCCGCCAGCGCAACCGCTGCGAACTCTCGGGCCGCTCGCGCGGCGTTTACCGGAAGTTCGGCCTCGGTCGCAACAAGCTGCGCGAGGCCACCATGCGCGGCGACGTGCCGGGTCTGCGCAAAGCAAGCTGGTAACACGAAAAGCTGGTATTCTTACCGGCTCGCAACATCCACCCGGCCGGAAACGGCCGGGTTTTTCCACGCCCTACCGTTCGCGAAAGCGGATATCGGTGCTACTCATAAGGAATCACCATGAGCATGACTGATCCCATCGCCGACATGCTGGTGCGCATCAAGAATGCGCAGGCTGTCCGCAAGACCACGGTCAAGATGCCGTCGTCCAGGGTCAAACTGTCCCTCGCCAACGTGCTGAAGGCCGAGGGCTACATCCTCGACGTCCGTCAGGGCGGTGACACCAAGAAGCCGGAACTCGAGATCGTCCTCAAGTACTACGAGGGCAAGCCGGTCATCGAACGCCTTGAGCGCTTCTCGCGTTCGGGCCTGCGTCAGTACCGCGGCAAGGACGAGATTCCCAGCGTGCTGGGCGGTCTTGGCGTGGCCATCGTCTCCACCTCCAAGGGCATCATGACCGACCGCGACGCACGCCAGCAGGGCGTCGGCGGCGAAGTCCTGTGCCTCGTGGCCTGATGCAGGAGTACTGACCATGTCCCGCGTCGCCAAGAAGCCGATCGCCCTCCCGAAGGGCGTCGAAATCACCACCACCCCGGCCACCTTCAGCGTCAAGGGCCCGAAGGGCACCCTCACGCTGACCAAGCCGCAGGGCGTTGACATCACCCAAGAGAACGGTGTCGTCACGATGGTCGCGGCCAACGCCGATGCCATCCCGATGGCCGGCACCGCTCGTGCCATCCTGTCCAACATGGTCAAGGGTGTCTCCGAGGGATTCCAGCGCAAGCTGGAGCTGGTTGGCGTCGGTTACCGCGCCGCCATGCAGGGCAAGGATCTGAGCCTCTCGCTCGGCTTCTCGCACCCTGTTGTGTTCAGCACCCCGGACGGCATCACGATCACGACCCCGTCGCAGACGGAGATCCTGGTCGCTGGCGCTGACGCGCAGCTGGTGGGTCAGGTCGCCGCCAAGATCCGCGGCTACCGCTCGCCGGAGCCCTACAAGGGCAAGGGCGTCCGTTATGCGGGCGAGAACGTCATCATCAAGGAAGCCAAGAAGGCCTAAGGGCACTTCAGCTTCAGAGAGACAGAAACCATGGAAAAGAAAATCGCCCGTCTGCGTCGCGCCAAGTCGACGCGCCTGCACATCCGCACGCTGGGTGTCGCCCGACTTTCGGTTCTGCGTACCGGTCAGCACCTCTACGCCCAGATCTTCACCGCCGATGGCTCGAAGGTGCTGGCTTCGGCCTCGACCCTCGAGTCCGGCCTCAAGTCGAAGAATCTGGACGCCGCGGCCAAGGTCGGCAAGGCCATTGCCGAGAAGGCTCGCGCCGCCGGCATCGAGTCGGTCGCGTTTGATCGTTCGGGTTACCGTTACCACGGCCGCATCAAGGCACTCGCCGATGCCGCCCGCGAAGGCGGTCTGCAGTTCTGAGTTTCATGTGGCACCCAGGCGCGCAGCGCAGCGTGCGCCTCCAACAACAACAAGCGGCGCAAAGCCGTAATTTCCTCCACAACGAGATTCCATCATGAGCAGCAACGAAAGCCGCGATCGCCGCGACCGCGACGGTGCCGACGACGGCATGATCGAGAAGCTGATCGCTGTGAACCGCGTCAGCAAGACCGTCAAGGGCGGTCGCCAGTTCACCTTTACTGCGCTGACGGTTGTCGGCGACGGTGCCGGCAAGGTCGGCTTCGGCTACGGCAAGGCCAAGGAAGTCCCGGTCGCCATCCAGAAGTCGATGGAGTACGCCCGCAAGGCGATGGTCGCCGTCGATCTGAACGAAGGCACTCTGTGGCATCCGGTCAAGGCCCATCACGGCGCCGCGGCGGTGTTCATGCAGCCGGCCTCCGAAGGTACGGGCGTGATCGCCGGTGGCGCGATGCGCGCTGTGCTCGAGGCGGTCGGTGTCAAGAACGTGCTGGCCAAGGCGGTGGGTTCGCGCAACCCGATCAACCTGGTCCGTGCCACCGTGCGCGGCCTTTCGGCCATGAACTCGCCGGCGCGCATCGCCGCCAAGCGTGGCAAGAAGCTCGAGGAGATCCTCCATGTCCACGGCTGAGAAGACCATCAAGGTGCGTCTTGTTCGCGGCCTGCGTGGCTGCCAGCAGCGCCATCGCCTGTCGGTGAAGGCGCTCGGCCTGAACAAGCTCAACGATGTCCGCGAGTTGCGCGATTCCCCGCAGGTTCGTGGCCTGATCAACCAGCTGCACTATCTGGTTCGCGTCGAGGCCTAAGGAGCAAATCATGCGTCTCAATACACTCACTCACGCCGACGGCGCCCGCAAAGAGCGCACCCGCGTTGGCCGCGGTATCGGCTCCGGTCTCGGCAAGACCTGTGGCCGTGGGCACAAGGGCTCCTACGCGCGCACCGGCAAAGGCAAGATCAAGCCGGGCTTCGAGGGCGGCCAGATGCCCATGCAGCGTCGCCTGCCGAAGATCGGTTTCCGCTCGAAGATGTCGCACGAGTCGGCCGAGGTCCTGCTGTACCAGTTGGATTCGCTCGATGCCGACACCATCGACCTCTTCGTTCTGCGCGCCGCCAAGCTGGTCTCGGGCGATGCCAAGAAGGTCAAGGTCGTCAAGAAAGGCGAGATCACCCGGAAGTTCGCCCTCAAGGGCCTTCTGGTGACCGCTGGCGCGAGGGCGGCGATCGAGGCCGCCGGCGGCTCGGTGGAGTAATCCCTTGGCCGCGAACGCGACATCCATGCTGGGCGGTCTCGGGAAGTTCAAGGAACTCCGCGACCGTCTGATTTTCGTGATCCTTGCGCTGATCGTCTTCCGTATCGGGACCTTCATCCCGGTGCCGGGCGTCAATCCCGAGGCCATGATGTCGCTGTTCGAGGCGCAGGAGGGCATCGTTGACATGTTCAACATGTTCTCCGGTGGTGCGCTCTCGCGTTTCAGTATCTTCGCGCTGAACGTCATGCCCTACATCTCGGCGGCGATCATCGTCCAGTTGCTGGGCCAGGTCTACGAGCCCTGGAAAGCCCTCAAGAAGGAAGGCGAAGCCGGTCGGCGCAAGCTGACCCAGTACTCGCGCTACGGTGCGGTCTTTCTCGCCATCATCCAGGCCGCCTCGATCGCCACGGCCCTGCAGGGCCAAACCGCCGGTGGTGCGCCGGTCGTCTTCAACCCGGGCTTTGGCTTTGTCTTCACAGCAATCGTCTCGCTGACCGCCGGCACCATCTTCCTGATGTGGCTGGGTGAGCAGATCACCGAGCGCGGCGTCGGCAACGGCATCTCGCTGATCATCTTCGCCGGCATCGTCGCCAGTCTGCCGGGTGCGCTCATCAACACCATGCGTCAGGTCAACGCCGGCGAGATCAGCTGGGTCGCCATTCTGGTGATCGCCGTGCTGGTGCTCAGCGTCGTCTACTTCGTGGTGTTCGTCGAGCGCGGGCAAAGGCGGATCACGGTCAACTACGCTCGTCGTCAAGGTGCACGCCAAGCCTACCAGAACCAGAGCTCGCACCTGCCGCTCAAGCTCAACATGGCCGGCGTGATTCCGCCGATCTTCGCCTCGAGCCTGATCCTGCTTCCTGCGACCCTCACCCACTGGACCGGTGGCCAGGGCGCCACCGCGGCGGCCGCGGCGGTCGATCCGACCTGGCAGACGTATTTCGCCAGCCTGCTGCAGAAGATCGCCACCGCCCTGGCGCCAAACGAGCCATTGCACATGCTGCTCTACGCGGCCTTGATCATGGGCTTCGCGTTCTTCTACACGGCGCTGGTGTTCAACAGCCAGGAAACCGCCGACAACCTCAAGAAGTCAGGCGCACTGGTGCCGGGCATCCGGCCCGGCAAGGCCACCGGTGACTACATCGAAGGTGTGCTCACCCGCCTGACCATGATCGGTTCGATCTACCTCGTGGCGGTGTGTCTGTTGCCCGAGGTGTTGCGCGCGACCTGGCAGGTACCCTTCTTCTTCGGTGGCACTTCACTGCTGATCGTGGTGATTGTCGTCATGGACTTCACTTCGCAGATCCAGGCGCACCTGTATTCGCACCAGTACGACAGCCTTCTCAAGAAGGCCAATTTGAAGGGCGGTCCGCGCGGCGGCTTGGCGCGCGGATGAACAGGGGCGGGTCCGCGCTGGAGTAGCGCGGACGGCGAAGAGGCCTTGCGGCCCGATCGTCAACCCCGGTTCGTCGCCGGAGCATGGGCACACTCCCCATGCCGGGTTCACCCCAGTTCAGGGGGTGGACTTCATAGAAACCCCGAGCCAGTGTATACTTTTCGATTCCTTGCGCCGCCTTAGCGGCCAAAACCGAGTGGAGATCGCGTCATGGCGCGTATTGCGGGTGTGAACCTGCCTGCCCAGAAGCATGTCTGGGTGGGCCTTCAGAGCATTTTCGGGATCGGGCGTACCCGTTCCCGCCTGGTGTGCGTGGCGGCCGGGGTCAACCCGTCGACGCGGATCCGGGCCTTGTCGGAGCCCGAGATCGAGCGCTTGCGCGCCGAGATCGGCAAATACACGGTCGAAGGCGACCTGCGTCGTGAGGTCGGCATGTCGATCAAGCGGCTGATGGACCTGGGCTGCTATCGCGGTCTCCGTCACCGCCGCGGCCTGCCGCTGCGCGGCCAGCGCACCCGGACCAATGCCCGTACCCGCAAGGGTCCGCGCAAGGCCATCAAGAAGTAAGGATCCGAGGCCATGAACAAGCCGGCTGCTGCCAGCAAAACGAAGAAGAAGATCAAGCGCGTCGTCACCGACGGCGTCGCCCACGTCCAAGCTTCGTTCAACAACACCATCATCACCATCACCGACCGCCAGGGCAACACCCTGAGCTGGGCCACCTCGGGTGGCGCCGGTTTTCGTGGTTCGCGCAAGTCGACGCCGTTCGCCGCGCAGGTCGCCGCCGAGAAGGCCGGCAAGGCCGCGCTCGACTACGGTCTGAAGACGCTCGAAGTGCACGTCAAGGGCCCCGGCCCGGGTCGTGAATCGGCCGTCCGCGCCTTGAACAACGTCGGCTACAAGGTGACCAACATCATCGACGTCACGCCGATTCCGCACAACGGCTGCCGTCCGCCCAAGAAGCGTCGCGTCTAAGGGCAAGGGGAAAACATCATGGCTCGTTACATCGGTCCCACCTGCAAGCTCGCGCGCCGTGAAGGCGCCGACCTCAGCCTCAAGTCCCCGGCCCGCGCGCTGGACAGCAAGTGCAAGCTCGAGCAGAAGCCCGGCGTGCACGGTCCCGTCGCCAGGAAGGGCAAGCTCTCCGACTACGCCACCCAGCTTCGCGAGAAGCAGAAGGTCAAGCGCATCTACGGCCTGCTGGAGCGCCAGTTCCGCAACTATTACAAGAAGGCCGCCAACCGCAAGGGCAACACCGGCGAGAACCTGCTGCAGATGCTGGAGCAGCGCCTCGACAACGTTGTCTACCGCATGGGCTTCGCCGTCACCCGTCCGCAGGCCCGCCAGCTGGTCTCGCACCGTGGTGTGCTGGTCAACGGCAAGTCGGTCAACCTGCCGTCCTACCAGGTGCGTGCGGGTGACCAGCTCACGCTGACCGAGAAAGCGGCCACCCAGCTGCGCGTCAAGGAAGCGGTGACACAGTCGCAGCAGATGGATCTCGTTCCGTCCTGGTGCGACGTCGATGCCAACAAGTTCTCCGGCACGTTCAAGGCCGTGCCTGACCGCGCCGACCTGCCTGCCGACATCAACGAAGCGCTGATCGTCGAGCTGTACTCGAAGTAATCTTCCGGAGAACGCCGCCCATGACGGTAAATGCCATCCAGATGCTGCGCCCCAAGGGGCCGCAGATCGAGCGCCTGACCGCTACGCGAGCCCGCGTGGTGATCGAGCCTTTGGAGCGTGGCTACGGCCACACCATCGGCAACGCACTGCGCCGCGTGCTGCTGTCCTCGATTCCCGGTTGCGCCATCACCGAGGTGGAGATCGACGGCGTGCTGCACGAATACACCACCCTCGAAGGCCTGCAGGAGGACGTGCTGGAAGTCCTGCTGAACCTCAAGGACGTGGCGATCCGCATGCACAACGTCGAGTCGACCACGCTCAGCCTCCAGAAAAAGGGGCCGGGGGTGGTCACCGCCGCCGACATCAAGACCGACCACAACGTCGAGATCATCAACGGCGACCACATCATCTGCACCCTGACCAAGGACACCGCGCTGAACATGCGGCTCAAGGTCGAGCGTGGCTTCGGTTACCAGCCGGTGGCGGCACGTCGCCGTCCGGACGAGGAAACCCGGGTGATCGGTCGGCTGATGCTGGACGCCAGCTTCGCGCCGGTCCGGCGCGTTGCCTATGCCGTGGAAGCAGCCCGCGTCGAGCAGCGCACCGATCTCGACAAGCTCGTCCTCGACATCGAGACCAACGGCACCATCGACTCCGAAGACGCCATCCGCACGGCGGCGAGCATCCTCACCGAGCAGCTCTCGGTGTTCGGTGACTTCATCGTCCGCGGCCCGGCCTCCAGCAAGAGCGCGGTCGGTGGCGTCGATCCGATGCTGACGCGGCCGATCGACGACCTCGAACTGACCGTCCGTTCGGCCAACTGCCTCAAGGCCGAGAACATCTACTACATCGGTGATCTGATCCAGCGCACGGAAGTGGAGCTGCTGAAGACGCCGAACCTGGGCAAGAAGTCGCTCACCGAGATCAAGGAAGTGCTCGCCCAGCGCGGCCTCGCCCTCGGCATGAAGCTCGAGAACTGGCCGCCGGCCGGTCTCACCCAGGGCGTGATGATGGGCTAAGGCCCGCGATCCATAAGGAACCAAGACCATGCGTCACCTCAACGCCGGCCGCAAGTTCAGCCGCACCAGCGCGCATCGCGAAGCGATGTTCCGCAACATGGCTTCGTCGCTGTTCAAGCACGAGCTGATCCGCACCACCCTGCCGAAGGCCAAGGAGCTGCGCCGCATCGCCGAGCCGCTCATCACCATCGCCAAGACCGACGGTGTGGCCAACCGCCGCCTCGCCTTCTCGCGCCTGCGCGACAAGGAAGCGGTGGGCAAGCTGTTCGTCGAACTGGGTCCGCGCTACCAGGCGCGTCCGGGCGGCTACCTGCGCATCCTCAAGTGCGGCTTCCGCCCCGGCGACAACGCGCCGATGGCTTACGTCGAACTGGTGGATCGCCCGCGTGCCACCGAGGCGGTCGAGGCCGAGTAAGCTCCGGCTCGCAGGCTTGCACCACGAACGCCCCGCAAGGGGCGTTCGCATTTACAGCACCTTGCCGGCATTGAACACGCCGCGCGGATCGAGCGCCTGCTTGACCGCGCGCAGTGCCGAAAGCACGTAGGGGTCGGTGTGGCGCAGGAAGGCTGCACGCTTGGCGAGTCCGATGCCGTGCTCGCCGGAAAGCGTTCCGCCCAGTTCGATGCAGAGCGCGAACAAGGGCGCCAGCGCCTCGTCCAGCGCCGCCTCCTCGAGATCGCCGGCATGCAGCAGGTTGACGTGCAGGTTGCCGTCGCCGAGGTGGCCGTAGCTCACCGTCGGCGTATCGAGCGCGGCCAGCCGTTCGAAGAACTCGGGCAGGCGGTCGCGTGGCACCACGACATCCTCGCTGACCTTGCCCGGAAAGCGCTGCTTGAGGTGCGTGCTGGTCATCCGCCGCATCGCCCACAGCGCCTCGCGTTGCGCCGTACCGGTGGCGAGTTGTGCCGCCTCGCCCCAATCGCCAAGGGCTTCCAGCAGGTGCTCGATGAAACCGGCATGGCTGCAACCGGTGTCATCGAACTCCAGCAGTACCAGGGCTTCGCCGGGCCATCGGCGCGCTTCGGCCGGGCCGTGGGCGCGCAAGTCGGCGAGCACGGCGGCATCCCAGAACTCCATGGCAGAGGGCAGCAGGCCGGCGCTGAACAGCCGCGCTGGCAGCGCCGGCAGCAGGCCGGCTGCAGGCAGCGGCAGCAACACCGTCAGGTGCTCGCGTGGCCGCGGCAGCAGGGCCACGCTGGCCCCGAGGATCAGCCCGAACAGGCCCTCGCCGCCAATGAGCCAGTGGGCGAGGTTGGGGCCGCTGTTCTGCTTGATCGACTCGATGCCGAAGCCATGCACCTCGCCGTCGGCCATCAGTGCTTCGACACGCAGCACCCAGCGCCGGGTCATGCCGTATTTGCAGGCGTTCGGCCCACCAGCATTGGTGGCGAGCGAGCCACCGAAGCTGCACAGCGGCCAGGAGTTCGGGTCGGGCGGGTACCACAGCCCATGGCCATCGGCCGCTGCCTTGACCGCAGCGAGGCCGGCGCTGGCCGGTGCCGTGAGGCTCAGGTTGGCCGGGTTCACCGCGATCGAGCCGGGCCAGTCCGAGAGATCGACCACCACGCTGCCTTGCCTTGGCACGCAGCCGCCGGCCTTGCCGCTGCCGGCACCGCGCGGTACCAGGGTGAAGCCTTCTTCGCCAGCGCGCCGGACCAGTTCGCGCAGCGCGGCCACGCTGCGCGGGCGCACCACTGCGCGGGGCAGTGGGCCGACCACGTGCGACTCGTCGCGGCGGTAGTCGAGCAGGGCCGCGGGCGTGCGCAGCACGCGGGCATCGGGCAGGGCATCGAGCCAGTCCATGCCCTCAGTCTAGCCGCGGCAGCGCCGCGTGGGTCTGCCTGCGACAATACGGCATGACCTCTGTCCCCGAACTCCCGGCCCACACCCTGCGGCTGTCCGTCGCTCCGATGATGGACTGGACCGACCGCCACTGCCGCGCCTTCCACCGCCTGCTGGCACCCGAGGCCTTGCTCTACACCGAGATGGTGCACGCCAACGCAGTGATCCACGGCGATCGCGAACGGCTGCTCGGTTTCGATGCCAGCGAGCATCCGGTCGCGCTGCAACTCGGTGGCAGCGAGCCAGCGTTGTTGACCGAGGCCAGCCGCATCGGCGCAGACCGGGGCTACGACGAGATCAACCTCAACGTCGGCTGCCCCTCCGACCGCGTGCAGGCCGGCCGCTTCGGTGCTTGCCTGATGAAGGAGCCGGCGCTGGTCGCCGAGTGCGTCGCCGCCATGCGGGCCGCCGTGCGCGTGCCGGTGACGGTGAAATGCCGGCTTGGTGTCGATGAGCTGGAGGACCACGCAGTGTTCCTTGCCTTTATCGACACGGTGGCGGCGGCGGGCTGCACGCGCTTCATCGTCCATGCGCGCAAGGCCTGGTTGCAGGGCCTTTCGCCGAAGGAGAATCGCGAGATCCCGCCGCTCCGCCACGACTGGGTGCACCGGCTCAAGCGCGAACGGCCGCAGTTGTGCGTGGTGCTCAATGGCGGCCTGCGCGAGGTTGACGAGGTGGTGGTGCACTGCGCGGTGGTCGATGGCGTGATGATCGGCCGCGCCGCCTACCACGACCCTTACCGCCTACATGCCATGGCCGTGGCCGTGCAGGGGGCGCGGCCGCGTTCGCGGGCCGAGCTGCTGCGCGCTTTTTTCCCCTACGTCGAGGCGCAACTGGCGCGCGGTGTGGCCCTGAAGCACATCAGCCGCCACCTGCTCGGGCTGTTCCACGGCCAGCCCGGTGGCCGCCTGTTCCGCCAGCGCCTGAGCGAGGGCGCGCCGCGGCCCGATGCCGGCCTCGATCTGCTGGCACAGGCGCTGGCGGCCACTGCCGACACCCCGACTTAAGAGCCGGTTCACCGCCGGGCGACCAGACTGGCTGCACCGCTGGCCGCCTTGCCGCCGACCTCGCTATCCTTGACCGCATGCGTGTTGCCGCCCCCTCCGCCCTGATCGTGTTCTCCGCCGGACTGCTGGCCATGACCGGCCTGCGGGCTCAGGACGAGTCGCCGCCGGCCCCGCCCGTCGCGCCGCATGAGCGCTCCGAGCTGCCGGAGTCGGTGCTGCGCGCCGAACGCCAGACCGGCGGCGAGGTGCTGCGCGCCGAGCGCATGCAGCGCGATGGCCGCGATGTCTACCGGCTCAAGGTGCTGACCCCCGACGGCCGCGTGCGGATCATGCGCGAGGACCCGCGCGAGCGCCGCCGTGAGACCTGGCGCGATGCCGCCCCGCAGGGCCTGCCGGAACGGCAGGCTTTCGAGCCGCGATCGGCACCGGAACCCCGCCACGCCGCGCCCCCCGGCGCGTCCGACACGCCCGAGACCCTGCCGCCGATCGAACGCGGCGACCACCACTGACGCCGGTACGACCGGCTTTGCCAAGGAGTGTCCATGCGCATTTTGCTGGTCGAAGATGAAGCCCCGCTGCGGGAAACCCTGGCCGCCCGGCTGAAGCGCGAAGGTTTCGCGGTGGATGCCGCCGGCGATGGCGAGGAGGGCCTGTACCACGGTCGTGAAGTGCCCTTCGACATGGCCATCATCGACCTCGGCCTGCCGAAGATGTCGGGCATGGACCTGGTCCGGGCCCTGCGCGCCGAGGGCAAGAAATTCCCGATCCTGATCCTGACCGCGCGCTCCTCGTGGCAGGACAAGGTGGAAGGCCTCAAATCCGGTGCCGACGACTACCTCGTCAAACCCTTCCACGTCGAAGAGCTGCTGGCGCGCATCAACGCCCTGCTGCGCCGCGCCGCCGGCTGGAGCAAGCCGCTGCTTGAATGCGGGCCGGTGCGGCTCGACCTTTCGGCGCAAACGGTGAGCGTGGGCGGCAGCCCGGTCGATCTCACCAGCTACGAATACAAGGTGCTGGAGTACCTGATGCTGCACGCCGGCGAGCTGGTCTCCAAGGCCGACCTGACCGAGCACATCTACCAGCAGGACTTCGATCGCGATTCCAACGTGCTCGAGGTCTTCATCGGCCGCTTGCGCAAGAAGCTCGACCCCGACGGCGAACTCAAGCCGATCGAGACCGTGCGCGGTCGCGGTTACCGTTTCGCGATCCCGCGCAACGAGTAAGCCGTGGTGGCGATGGTGCGCCGCCGCCTCTCGCTGCAGGCGCGCCAATTCCTGGCCGCCAGCCTCGGGCTGGTGGCCTTCCTCGGTCTGACCGGCGCGGCCCTCGACCGCGCCTTCGCCAATGCCGCGCTCACCAGCCAGAGCGAACGCCTGGAGAACTTCGCCAAGGCCTACCTGAACGGGGCCGAGGTGCTGCGCTCGGGGGCCATCGTGATGCCGCAGGTGCCGCCCGACCCGCGCTTCGATCGCCCCGGCAGCGGCCTCTATGCCGGCATGGTCGGCCAGAACCTGCGCTGGGAATCGGCCTCGGCCCTGGGCCGCATCCTGCCGCCACCGGAACCCGGTGTGCCGGGGCGCGGGCGCTTCGAAGGCCCGCTGCCGGCCACCGAAGCCAGCGGCCGGGCGCTGGCGGTCTACCGCTACTCGCTCACCACCATCTGGGAAACCGGCCGCGGCGATCTCGAACTGACCCTCGCGATCTACGAGGACGCCGCCTACGTCGCCACCCAGATCGGCGTGTTCCGGCGCACCCTCTGGTCCTGGCTGGGTGGCGCCGTGCTGCTGCTGCTGCTGGTGCAGGCGCTGGCCCTGCGCTGGAGCCTGCGCCCGTTGGCCGGCGTTGAGCGTGCGCTGGGCGATGTCCAGCAGGGCAGCGTGGCGCGCCTGCTCGACGAGCACCCGCGCGAATTGCAGCCGCTCACCGAAAGCATCAATGCACTGATCGATTCCGAGCGGCGCAACCTCGAGCAGGTGCGGCGGACCCTGGGTGACCTGGCGCACTCGCTGAAAACGCCGCTCGCCGTGCTGCAGAGCCGGCTCGATGCCGGGTCCACGGGCGATGAATTGCGCGAGGAGGTGCGCGGCCAGGTGCAGCGGATGAACGACATCGTGAACTACCAGCTCTCACGCGCGGCGCGTTCCGGCCATGTGCTGTTCGCCGCCCCGCTGAAGGTCGAAACCACCGCCGAGGGCATCGTCCTCGGGCTGGAGAAGATCTACGCCGGCAAGGGCGTGCTGGCCGAATTCGAGATCGACCCGGCCGCGTGCTTCCACGGCGAGCTGGGCGATCTGCAGGAACTGCTCGGCAACCTGCTGGAGAACGCCTTCAAGTGGGCGAGGCGGCGGGTCGCCCTGCAGGTGGCCGTGCTGCCGGCCTCGCCGGGCAAACGCTCGGGCATCCAGATCGCCGTCGAGGACGATGGCCCCGGCATCCCTGAGGACCAGGTCGAACGCCTGCTGCAGCGCGGCGTGCGCGGCGACGAGCGGGTGCAAGGCCACGGCATCGGCCTGTCGATCGTGCAAGACATCTGCGCGGCCTACCAGGGCGCGCTCACCGTCGAACGTTCGGCCGAACTGGGCGGAGCGCGTTTCGTGGTCCGCGTGCCGCCCCAGGTCTGAGCGCCGGCCGGGCCCGGCCGGTCGGCCCGCTCAGCGCGACGGCAGCGTTGGTGGCGCACCGTAGAAACGCTCGAGATGCGCAGCCACCGCCGGGTAGCTCGCCCGCAGCAGCTCGGGCGCGGTGAAGTGGTACTCGCTGCAGACCGCGAAAAACTCCTCGGGCGCTTCCGCCGCGTAGGGGTCGATGGCGGTCTCGACCTCGGGGTCGGCGTCGAGTTCGTCCTGCAAGGCGGCGAAGGCGGCGCCGAAATCGAGCGCCCATTGCCGCTGCCAGTCGCGTGGCAGGGGCGGGGTGCCGTCCATCAGGCCGTCGAGGGCGTCGAGCTTGTGCGCCATCTCGTGGACGACGAGCTGGCGGCCCGGCTCCGGCTCGGTCATTTCGGCGTGCAGATCGGCCCAGCTCAGCACCATCGGGCCGTGTTCCCAGCTTTCACCTTCGCGGTCCTCGAAGCCTTCGTGGACGACCTCCAGCGTGTCCATCTCGTGCGGGGCACCGTGGCGGCCCTGCTCGACCCGGAAGGCGCCGGGGTGGACGATGACCTGCGACCAGCCACGCAGGCCCTCGGCCCCGAAGCGCAGCAGGGGCAGGCAGGCGTGCGCGGCCAAGGCGAGACGATCGCCGGCATCGAGCCACAGGCCCTGGGCCGGGGTGATGGTCTGCCGGCGCAGGAACTCGGCGCTGAGTTCGCGCAGCCGTTCGCGGTCCGGGTCACCCAGCCCAGCCAGCAGCGGGCTGCGGGTGAGCAGGGTGCTCCATTCGGCCTCACCGAAAAACGGTTCGCGGCGCCACCAGCGGCGCCAGCCGCGCCATGCCGCCACGCTCAGCGGAACATGCCCGGCAGGCGTTGCTGCCAGCCCGGCGCCCGCACCCGTGCTGGGGCCGAAGCGGGGCGTGGGGGGCTGACCGGTGTTGCGACCGGGGGGGCGGAAGCCGGTGCCGAAGCCGGAGGGGCGGCCGAACCCGTGGTCGATGCCGGCACGGCGCTGGCGGCGTGCTCGCGGTCCTCGATTTGGGCGCTGCGGCAGGGCGTCGCTGCTGCGTTTGTCGTCGAGGCTGGGGCCGGCAGTGCCGGCGTGGCGGGCGCGCAGCCGGCGGGGGCACCAGCGAACGACAGCAACAGGCAGGCGAGTTGCAACATGGCGGGGGCCTCGGGCGACGACGCCGGGGGCGGGTCGGCGTATCGTGCGGATCATAGCCGCCGCCGCGCCGCTTTGCCTGCACGCGGGGCGTGAAGAGGATTTTGTCGCGCCGCAACATGCTCCGGCGCCCCGCTTTCCGCCAGACTCGGCGGCATGGACGTCGCCCTGCCGCCACTGCGCTCGCCCCTTGCCCGCCGCGAACTGGCGCGCTTCGTTTGGGCCGCGACGGTGAGTTCGACCCAGGATTGGGCCATGGACGAGCCGGTGCCGGCGCAGGGCACGGCGGTGTTCGCCGCCGGCCATCAGCGTGCCGGGCGTGGCCGGCGCGGCCGGGTCTGGCAGAGCCCGGCCGGGGCTGCGCTGGCCCTGAGCCTGCTGCGCGGTTTTGCCGGCCCGCTCGCCACCGTGGCACCGGTGGGCCTGGCGGTGGCTCTGGCATCGGCCGATGCCCTGCGTCGGGCGGGCTTGGCCGGGGTAGGGGTGAAGTGGCCGAACGATCTGGTGCTGGGTGAGGCCAAGCTCGGCGGCCTGCTGGTCGAGGTGCGTGCGAGCCGGCCGCAGCCGGTGCTGGTGATCGGCCTCGGTATCAACCGCGCCCTGCCCGAAGACACGCCGATCGACCAGGCCTGGACCGATCTCGAACGCGCCGGCCTGCGGCTGCCCGAGGCGGACCTGCTGGGTCTGATTCTGGAGGCCGTGCTGCCGGCGCTGGCCCGTTTCGATGCCGAGGGCCTCGCCCCCTTCGTCGAGGCATGGCCGGATTTCGATGTGCTGGCCGGACGCAAGGTCCGCCTTCTGACGGGTCGGGAGACGCTCGAAGGGCGGGCTCTGGGCCTGGCCGCCGACGGCGGCCTGCGTGTTATCCACGCCGAGGGCGAGCGCGTCCACCATGCCGGCGAGGTGAGCGTCCGTGTGGCTGCTTGACCTCGGCAACACCCGGCTGAAGCTGGCCTGGGCCGATGCCGACGGCCCCGGTCCGGTGCTGGCCCTGCCGCACGAAGGGCCCGACCTGGAGCACGGTCTGCGCCGGGCCTTGGCCAGGTCCGATAACGCGGCGCCGGTGTGCTGGGCCAGCGTCGCACCGCCCGAGCGCAGCGCGCAGGTGGCCGCCGTTCTGGCCGAGGGCGGGCGGTCCTGCGTGCGGGTGCACAGCCGCGCCGAGGCCCTCGGCCTGCGCATCGCCTACGCCGACCCGGCGCGGCTGGGGGTGGACCGCTTTCTCGCCCTGCTCGCCGCCCAGCAGTGCGGCGGCGCGCACCTGCTGGCCAGCTTCGGCAGCGCGCTCACCGTCGATCTGCTCGATGCCGACGGCCGCCATCGCGGCGGCCTGATCGGCATCGCCCCGGCCCATGCCCGGCAGGCGCTGGTGGCACGCTTTGCCGCGCTGGACCGCGGCGATGCGGCCTGCGGCCCCGGATTCGCCGACGACACCCCGGCGGCGGTCGCCGCCGGGGTCGAGGCACAGGCGCTGGGTCTCGTGCTGGTGGCCTGGCAGGAGGCGCTGGCCCTGTTGCCCGCGCCGCCACAGCTCAGCGTGGCCGGGGGCGATGCGGCTCGCCTGCAGCCACGTCTCGCGGCTCTGCTCGGCGTGCCGGTGCAGGTGGCCGAGCATCGGGTGATCGATGGGCTCTACCGGCTCGCTCGGGCCGAGGGGATGCTGCAGGCCCGCTGCTAGCGTGTGCTGTGCCGAAACTATCGAAGGCGGCGTCAAAGCCCTGCTGCAGGACGCCGCACGGTCCGGCCGCCCGCCTCGGGTCACGCCGGAACTGGAGGTGCGCATGGTTCAGGGCCTGCCCTCGTGCCTGCCCAAGCGCCTGCCTTGCGCGACCTGCGGACGCGACGGCTCAGGCTCCGCGTCCCGCTCCGCATTCGCCGCCGCTCGCCCTCCATGGCTCGCTTCGCTGTCCGTCAGGCCGCGCTGGCGCGGCGC
>Ga0208491_10106_pt1 | contig 21989 bp, 18 predicted proteins | sample SubbioCSW11_NovA_FD_184819 | JGI IMG/M metagenome (GOLD analysis project Ga0208491, IMG submission 184819) | Serpentinite rock and fluid subsurface biosphere microbial communities from McLaughlin Reserve, California, USA - CR11_CSW11_NovA (SPAdes) | ecosystem: Environmental > Terrestrial > Deep...
AGCAAATGCGACCAGGATTCCAGCGATGGCGCCGGCTATGGAAAACAGGACCGCGATGAGAAGCGACCTCTGGCTCTTCATGAGTTGACCCTTCCCGATTGCGACAACCTAGCAGTGCGTCCTAACGACTTTTGGACCTGAGGAGCCGGATGAAGCCAAGCCTGCCTGCCGCCAAAGCGGGTGTCAACACGGAAAACCGACCAAGGAACAAGCCTTTGGATGACAGCGGCCGGGTGGGCTGCGGGGCAGGCTGCGCGGATGGCAGAGGAGTAGACCTGTATGAAGTCTTCGCACGGTGGATCACCCGATAAAACCGCAGCCGCTCCGGAACCCGACGCACCCCGACTGTTCCAGCGTGTTCGCGAGCGGATGCGGGTCAAACACTACGCGTTGCGAACAGAAAAGGCCTATCTTTATTGGATCCGCCGATTCATTGACACCTGTGGCCGCCGCAATCCGCGGGAATTGGGCAGTGCCGAAGTCGAGGCTTTTCTCACCCTGCTGGCCACCCGCGACCGGGTATCGGCCAGCACCCAGTCGCAGGCCTTGGCCGCGCTGCTGTTCCTCTACCGGGAGGTGCTGGGCAGCGACCTGCCCTGGATGGAATCGGTGGTGCGCGCCAAGGCCAGCCGACGGATTCCGGTGGTGCTGAGCCGGATGGAGGTGGCGCGGCTGCTGGAGCAGCTCGCCGGGCGCGAGTGGCTGATGGCGTCCCTGCTTTACGGCAGTGGCTTGCGCCTGATGGAATGCCTGCGGCTGCGGGTCAAGGATGTCGATTTCGATCGCCGCGAGCTGGTGGTCCGCTGCGGCAAGGGTGGCAAGGACCGCCGCAGCATGCTGCCGGCGCGGGCGGTCGAGCCGCTGCGCCGGCAACTGGTGACGGCCCGGCTGATCCACCAGGACGATCTCGACGCCGGCCACGGCCGCACCTCGCTGCCCTTCGCGCTGGCCCGCAAATACCCCGACGCCGACCGCACCTGGGGCTGGCAATACGTGTTTCCGGCCTCGCGTCGTGGCATCGATCCGCTCGACGGCACAGTGCGCCGCCACCATCTCGACGAAACGGTGCTGCAGCAGGCCGTGAAACGGGCGGTCCGCGCCGCCGGCATCGACAAGCCGGCCAGTTGCCACACCCTGCGGCACAGCTTCGCCACCCATCTGCTCGAATCCGGCTACGACATCCGCACGGTGCAGGAACTGCTGGGCCATCGCGACCTCGCCACCACCCAGATCTACACCCATGTGCTGAATCGCGGCGCGGGCGGCGTGCTGAGTCCGCTCGATCGCTGAGCGCCGCATGGCAGTGCCGCGCGGAACGGACGGCGTGCTTGCCGCCGCCCTGCCGATGGCGGCTCGCGCTGGCTTACAATGACGGTCGTATGCGCCTCTACCTGCAACAGCGCCCGACCGCCGGCGAAGCCCCGAAATACGTCCAGTTGAGTCTGGAGCAGGATCTCTTCGGCGGCTGGTTCCTGACCCGCGAAAGCGGCACCACCGGCGCCCGCCCCACCCTCAAGCGCGAACAATACCTCGCCCGCGAGGCCGCCATCGCCGCCTTCGAGTCGGCGCGTGACGCGCAGCTCAAGCGAGGTTTCCAGATCATGTTCGCCCAAGGCGCCGACGCCCCCCGATGACCACCCTCCAGAACGATACCTTCCTGCGCGCCCTGCGCCGCGAGCCGGTGCCGCACACGCCGGTCTGGCTGATGCGCCAGGCCGGCCGTTACCTGCCGGAGTACCGCGCCAGCCGCGCCCGTGCCGGCAGCTTCCTCGCCATGGCGAAAAACCCCGAGCTGGCCTGCGAAGTGACGCTGCAGCCGCTCGAACGCTTCCCGCTCGACGCCGCCATCCTGTTCTCCGACATCCTCACCGTGCCGGACGCGATGGGCCTCGGCCTGTACTTCGCCGACGGCGAGGGGCCGAAGTTCGAGCGCACGGTGCGCTCGCTGGCCGATGTGCATGCCCTTGCCACGCCGGACATGGAAACCGAGCTGCGCTACGTGATGGACGCGGTGCGGGTGATCCGCCGCGAGCTCGCCGGCCGCGTGCCGCTGATCGGCTTCTCGGGCAGTCCCTGGACACTCGCCTGCTACATGGTGGAAGGCGGCGGCTCCGACCACTTCGCCCGCATCAAGGCGATGGCGCTGAACGAGCCGGCCACCCTGCACGCTCTGCTGCGCCGCGTGACCGATAGCGTGATCGCCTACCTCGACGCCCAGCGTCGGGCCGGCGCGCAGGCCCTGCAGGTGTTCGACACCTGGGGCGGCGTGCTGGCGCCGCACCTGTACCGCGAGTTCTCGCTGCCCTACCTCGTTGAGATCGCGCAGCGTCTGCCGCGCGGCGAGGGCGCTTCGCACGCGCCGCTGATCCTGTTCGGCAAGGGCAACGGGCCCTACCTCGAGGAACTGGCGGCTTCCGGTGCCGAGGCGCTGGGTGTGGACTGGACCGTCTCGCTCGGCGAGGCGCGTCGGCGCACCGGTGGCAAGGTGGCGTTGCAGGGCAACCTCGACCCGGCAACGCTCTATGCCACGCCGGAAGGCATCGCCGCCGAGGCCGCACGCGCGCTCGACGACTACGCCGCCGCCAACGGCGGCTCACGCGAGGGCCATGTGTTCAACCTCGGCCACGGCATGTCGCCCGACATGGCGCCCGAGCATGTGGCGGCGCTGGTGGCGGCGGTGCACGCGCACCGCCGGCGCTGAGCCGGCACCACCGGAACACCGGCCATGCTCGATCTCGCCACCTGGGAGCTGCTGAGTTACGTGGTGACGGTGATCGGCCTGCCGCTCGCCATCCTGCTGTTTCTGCACGAGCAGCGCAAAGAGCGCAACAACGAGGAAGAGGAGATCCACCAGCAGATCTCCGATTCCTACACCGAGTTCCTCAAGCTGGTGCTGGAGCATGCCGACCTCGGCCTGATGTCGCGCGAGGCCGCGCCGCTGCCCCTGAGCGCGGAGCAGCAGGAACGCCGGCGGGTGCTGTTCGGGCTCCTGGTCTCGCTGTTCGAGCGCGCCTACGTGCTGGCCTACGAGGACGCCATGAACGAGCGCCAGCGCCGCCGCTGGGCCGCCTGGGAGGACTGGATGCGCGAGTGGTGCCAGCGCGAGGAGTTCCGCGCCGCACTGCCCGAACTGCTGCGCGGCGAGGACCCGGATTTCGTCCGCTACATCGGCGCCCTGGCCGAAGAGGAATCAGCGCGCAGAACACTGCCGGCGAACGGCGCCAGCGCGGCATCCAGCGAAGCACCATCGACCGGCTTGCGCAGGTAGGCGTCCATCCCGGCGGCGAGCGCCTGGCCCTCCGATTCGGCATCGGCGCGGGCACTCACCGCCACCAGCGGCAGGATCCAGCCCTGCGCACGGATCAGCCGGGCCAACTCGAAACCGTCCACCGCCGGCAGGTCGATGTCGAGCAGGCCCAGTTCGATGCGCTCGGTGTGCAGCAGGGTCAGGGCCTGCAAGGCCTGGGTGGCGTGGTGGACCCGATGACCGCGTGCCTCCAGCAAGCCCCGCAAAACCTGCGCCACCACCGGGTCGTCCTCGACCAGTAGCAGGGCCAGGGGCCGCAGCGTGCCGCCCGGAACCGGCGCGAGGGGTGCTGCGGCCTCGCTGTCCTCGGCCACCGGCAACGGCAGGTCAATATGGAAACGGCTGCCCTCGCCCTTGCGGCTCTCCAGCCCGAGTTCGCCGCCCATGGCGCGGGCCAGTTCGCGGCTGATCGACAAGCCGAGGCCCAGACCGCCGTAGCGGCGCCGGGTCTGCTCGCCTTCGGCCTGGGTGAAGCGCTGGAACAGGCGGCGCTGTTCGTTGTCGTCGAGGCCGATGCCGGTGTCCTCGACCGTGAACCGCAGCCCGCCGCCCTCCTTGGCGGCCACCGCGAGGCAGACCCGGCCTTGGGCGGTGAACTTGAGGGCATTGCTGCCGAGATTGAGCAGCATCTGTCGCAGCCGCGCCTCGTCGCCGAGGTAGCGCGGGGCCAGCCCCGGTGCCACCCGCAGTTCGAAGCCCAGCCCCTTGGCCTCGGCCTGCGGCCGCAGCAACCGGGCGACATCGGCCAGCACCGCCTGCGGCATGAAGGCAGCCTGTTCGAGCGGCAGCCGACCGGCCTCGATGCGGGCCAGATCGAGGGTGTCGTTGACCAGCCGCAAAAGATGCTGGCCGGCGCGCAGCACGGTTTCGGCGCGCTCGCGCTGCTCGCTCGACAAGGGCGCGTGCAGCATGAGCTCGGTCATGCCGAGCACGCCGGTCAAGGGCGTGCGCAGCTCGTGGCCGAGGTCGGCGAGGAAGGCGGTCTTGGCATCGCTGGCCTGCTGGGCCAGGGTGCGCAATTCGGCCTCGCGCCGGCGCTCGGCCTGGGCGCGCAGGCGGCGGCGCAGCAGGTCCAGCGTGCCGAGCACGAACAGCAGCAGCAGCAGGCCGTAGGCGGCGAAGGCCCACCAGGTCATCCACCAGGGCGGCGGCACGGTGATGGCGAGTGTCAGCGGCGGCGTCCAGCGGCCGTCGGCACCGGCGGCGATGATGTCCAGTGTGTAGTGACCGGGCGCCGGGCGCGGCAGCGGGCGTTCACCGGCGATGCCGACCTCGACCCAGTCCGGGTCGTGGCCGTTGAGGCGGAAGCGGTAGCGAGTGGCATGGGGTTCGGCGAAGTTCATCAGCCGCACGGCCACCCGCAGTTCGCGATCCTCGGGCTGCAGGATGACTTCGCTGCCGGGCGGCAGCTCGACCAGGTCCTCGGCGCGACGCACGCTCACCGATTCCAGCACCAGGGGGGCGATGCGCGGATCGGGCGCGACCCGCAGCGGATCGAACAGCAGCGCCCCGCCCACCGCGCCGAGCAGCAGCCGGCCGTCGGCCAGTTGCAGCGGCGGGCGCAGGCCGAACTCGCGCAGCACCAGGCCGTCGGCCACGCCGAAACGGCGCAGGCGGCGGTCTGTGGGGTCGTAGCGCAGCAGACCGCGCACCGAGGCGATCCAGACCCGGCCGTGGCCGTCGACGGCGATGCCACCGGCCTCGGCGGCGGGCAGGCCCTCGTTGCCGGGGGTGGCCTCGTGGTCCAGCTCGAGCCCTTCGGGCCCGATCCGGTAGCGGCGCAGGGTGCCGGCGGACCAGGTCCAGAGCCGGCCGTCCGGGGCAAAGCCTAGGCCCTCGACCGCGCCCGCGACCAGACCCGGCAGGGCCTGCAGTCGCTCGCCGTCGAAACGCAGCAGGCCCTGCGCATTGGCGACCCAGGGCTGGCCGTCGGGACCGAGCAGCAGGGCCTCGATCACGCCGGCTTCAAGCCCCTTGCCGGCATCGGGGCGCAGTTCGCGCAGAACCCGGCCATCGGCGGCACGCTGTTGCAGGCCGCCACCGTAGCTGGCCAGCCAGAGCGTGCCGTCGGGCAGGGGCAGCAGGTGGTCGACCGGACCGGGCAACAGTGGCTCGGGGCCGTCGCCGCTGCGCCAGACCTGCCAGCGCCCTTGACGATCGAGCCGCGAGAGCTGGCCGCTGCCGATCCACAGGCTGCCGTCGGCGCTCTGCCGGAGCGCGAACACCCGGCCCGGCCCGAGCTGTTCGGGGCCGAACAGGCCGCGCTCGATGCGCCCGGCTGCGACGTCCAGGCGATCGACCCGACCGTCTTCGCCGCCGATCAGCACACGACCGTCGTCCAGTTCGGCAAAGGACTTGGCCTGCTGCATCGACAGACGCAACTGCGACGGCCCACGCCGGGTAAGGGTGGCGAAGCTGCGCCAGTCGGCGGCGAGGGTGAGCAGGCCGGATTCGGCATCGCCGAACCACAGCCCGCCCTGGTGGTCGAGCAAGGCCTGCTGGTAGTCGCCCTCGTCGGCCAGCGGCGTGCCGAAGCGCCGCAGCGCGCCGCCATCGCCGTAGAACAAACCGCGGGCGGTGTGGACCCAATGGCCGCCACGGCCATCGCGCAGCACCCCGTGCACGCGCGCATCACCGAGCGCCTCGGCCCAGGGCGAGGGCGCGAAACGGCCCTCCGGGCTGCGCTGCCAGAGCCGTTCGCCGCGAGTGCCGATCCACAGGCTGCCGTCGGGCTCGGCGTTGATCCAGATCACCGGCACCGCGTCGAGCGGGCCGGCCGCCACCGACTCGATGCGCCCATCGACCACCCGGGCCATTCCGGCCATGGTGCCGATCCAGAGCCTGCCCTCGGCGTCCTCGGCCATGCCGAACACCACGGCCTGCGGACTGCCGCTGGCACCGGCCGGCACCGGACCCAGCGCCTCGAAGCCGCCTTGACCGTCGCTGCGGAACAGGCCCGCGCCGAAGGTCGAGATCCAGAGCCGGCCGTCGCGGGTCTGGGCCATGCTCCAGGCCAAAGCGCCGTTGCCACCGGGCAGCGCTGGCAGCGGCCGGACCGTGCGCCGCTGGGCATCGAGTGTGGCGAGCTGGCCGTCATCGAAGCCCATCCAGATCACGTCATCGCGATCGATGAAGAGGGTCTGCACGTTGTTGCCGGGCATGCCGCCGACCACCCCCGGCTCGGCCCGCCAGGTGCGGAAGCCGGTGCCGTCATGACGCACCAGACCATCGTCGGTGGCGATCCAGAGGTAGCCCCGGCGATCCTGCGCCAGACCGTTGATGCGGCTGGAGGGCAGGCCCTCGGCGGTACCGATCAGGCGGAACTGCGGGGTTTCGGGCACCGGCCCGGCCGGCAGAGCCGATGGCGGCCCCCCCTCGGCCCCGAACAGGGCAGGCGCGCCGGCCAGCAGCAGCCCCAGCAGGCCCCGCCTCGCAAACCGCTCCCAACGCCAGCCGTGACCAGCCGGCGGCACCCTGCGCGCATCCCCACGATCCCCGTCCTGCATGCTTGGCCCCCGAAGCCCGGCTCCCCATGGCCCCCACGCCACGCCCGCAACACTGCATTGCGGGACCGTCCGGCCGCGATCGCGACGGCCGCCCTAGAATGCCGACCGATGGCTGATCGCGCCATGCCGCCGCCACCGTCACCGGGGAAGCACGCCATGCCGTACCGCAACACGCACGAGCATTGGGGCCGCATCAGCATCGCCCTGCACTGGCTGACCGCCGTGCTGGTGCTGGGCCTTCTGCTGGTCGGGTTCCTGATGGAATCGTTACCGAACAACCTGTTCAAGCGCGATGTCTACGTCTGGCACAAGAGCTTCGGTCTGATTGTTGGCGCGCTCACCCTTTTGCGGATCGGCTGGCGACTGGCGCAACCGGCGCCCCGGCTGCCGGGTGGCACCCCGGTCTGGAAACGCCTGGCCGCCCACACCGGCCACGCCGGCCTGTACCTCTTGCTGCTGCTGATGCCGATCAGCGGCGCGCTCTACAACTACGCCGCCAATTTCCGCACGCCGCTGTTCGACCTCACCCTGCTGGAGCCTGCCGGCAGCGTCGATCGCGAACTGCGGGCGATCGCCGGCACCCTGCACGAGTGGGGGGCCTGGCTGCTGGTCGCCCTGCTGGTCGCCCACACGGCGGCCGCGCTCTCGCACCACTACCGCCTGAAAGACCGGGTACTGCACCGGATGGCCCCCTGGATCCGGCCACCCGCCTGAGTGCGCCTGCCTTGTTCTCTGTTTCCGCTTACCGAGCCCCACCGCCATGCGCCTGATTGCCGCCCTGCTGTTCTGCTTCGCCCTGCCGCTTGCCGCCGCCGCACCCGCCGCTGCACCTGCGCCGGCACCCGCCGCGCCGGCCGTGTTCATCGCGGGCAGCGGGTCGCTGCTCGAATTCCATTCCAGCTATGACGAGGAAACTTTCAGCGGGCGCTTTGAACGCTTCACGACGCGCATCGCCTTCGATCCGGTGAGCGCCAGCGGCCACTTCGACGTGAGCATCGAGCTCGCCTCGGCCGGCACCGAGAACGACGAGCGCGACGAGGTGCTGCGCGGTGCCGAGTTTTTCAATGCGCTGGCCCTGCCGCAGGCGCGCTATCAGGCCACGCGCTTTGCCCGGCTCGCCGATGGCCGCTTCGTTGCCGAGGGCACGCTCAGCCTGCGCGGGGTGAGCCGGGTGGTACCGCTCACCTTCACTTGGACCCCCGGTCCCACACCACGGCTGGAAGGCAGCGCGACGGTACCGCGGCTGGCCTTCCAAGTGGGCACCGGCGACTGGGCCGACACGGCGATGATGCCCGACGCGGTTGAGGTACGGACCCGGCTGCTGCTTCAGCCGGCCCCCTGATCAGCCCCGCCGGCGAGGAAGGCCCGCAGCCCGGCCGTGTCGAAGGGCCAGGCCAATTCGCGACCGTTCGCCTGATCGCGTAGCACCGGCACGCGCTGCCCGTAACGCGCTTCCAGCGCAGCATCGCCATCGATCCAGACGCTCTCGAACTCGGGCACGCCAGCGGCGGCCATCACCTCGATGGCGGCATCGCACAAGTGGCAGTCGTCGCGCTGGTACAGGGCAAGGGGCATAGCGGCTAGACTAGCGCTCCGCGTCCCCGCCTCGCCAATCCCGTCATGGCCGTCAGCCTGTTCGACCTCTTCAAGATCGGCATCGGGCCCTCCTCCTCGCACACCGTGGGGCCGATGCGAGCCGCCGCGCGTTTTCTCGAACGCTGGCTGCAGGAGCCCGGTCAACTGGAGACGGTGGCGCGCGTGCGCGCCGAACTCTACGGATCGCTCGCGCTCACCGGCCGCGGCCACGGCAGCGACAAGGCGGTGCTGATGGGCTTCGAGGGCCATGGGCCGGACCGCATCGACCCCGACCTGATCCCGGCCGCGCTGGCGCGCATCCGTGGCGAGAAGCGCATCCTGCTGCTGGGCCGGCACGCGATCGGCTTCGAGGAGAAAAGCGACCTCGTCTTCAACAAGCGCGAGAAGCTGCCGTACCACAGCAACGGCATGCGCTTCACCGCCTTCGATGCCGAGGGCGGCGTGATCGCCAGCCGCGACTACTACTCGGTCGGCGGTGGTTTCGTGGTCAACCAGGACGAGGCTGCGGAGGACCGCATCGTCGCCGATACCACCGAATTGCCCTACCCCTTCCATTCCGGCGACGAACTGCTGCGGCAATGCCGCGAGCACGGCCTCTCGATCGCCCGGCTGATGTTCGAGAACGAGCGGACCTGGCGCAGCGAGACGGCCATCCACGAGGGCCTGCGGCAGATCTGGTCGGCCATGCAGGACTGCGTGGCGCGCGGCATCCGCGAGGAGGGCGTGCTGCCCGGCGGCCTGAAGGTGGGCCGGCGCGCACCGGCGATGGCCCGGGACCTCGCCAGCCGCCCCGAAGCGGCGCTGCGCGATCCGCTCAGCATCCTCGACTGGGTCAACCTCTACGCGCTCGCCGTCAACGAGGAGAACGCCGCCGGAGGCCGCGTGGTCACCGCGCCCACCAATGGCGCGGCCGGCATCATCCCGGCGGTTGGCCATTACTACGAGCGTTTCTGCCCGGCCAGCGAGCAGGGCCTGTTCGACTACCTGCTCACCGCCGCTGCCATCGGCATCCTCTACAAGGAGAACGCCAGCATCAGTGGCGCCGAAGTGGGCTGCCAGGGCGAAGTGGGCGTGGCCTGCTCGATGGCCGCCGCCGGCCTCACCGCGGCGCTGGGCGGCAGCCCGGAGCAGGTCGAGAACGCTGCCGAGATCGGCATGGAGCACAACCTCGGCCTCACCTGCGACCCGATCGGCGGCCTCGTCCAGATCCCCTGCATCGAGCGCAATGCGATGGGCGCGGTCAAGGCGATCAATGCCAGCCGGCTGGCCCTGCGCGGCGACGGCAGCCACAAGGTCTCGCTCGACAAGGTGATCAAGACCATGCGCGAGACCGGCCGCGACATGCAGGACAAGTACAAGGAAACCAGCCGCGGCGGGCTGGCGGTGAACGTGATCGAGTGCTGACTCCGGCTTGCAACACGAGGCCTTAAACTGGGTTCTCGTTTTCCGGAGTTCAGACCATGCCTGCGTTCCGGCCCCTTGCCGCCGCCCTCGCCGCCAGCCTGCTGCTGATCCCGGCCCTGGCCGCAAGCGCGAATCCGCGCAGCGCCATCTTCCTGCATCCGGACGGCATGGGCGCCAACACCTGGTCGGCCACCCGCCTGCTGCACGTCGGCCCGGACGGTCGCCTCGCCTGGGACCAACTGCCTGAAGTGGCGATTTATGTCGGCCCCAGCCTCGATGCGGTCGAGCAGAGTTCGAACGGCGGCGCCACCACCCATGCCTACGGCGTGCGGGCGCGGCTCGACAGCTTCGGCCAGATCGACGGCCAAGTGCCGGTGGCGGCCTCCGGCCAGCGCCTGAGCCTGATGCGCGAGGCCCAGGCGGCCGGCAAGAAGGTGGCGATCTTCAATTCCTCCTCGCTCACCGAACCCGGCACGGCGGTGTTCCTCGCCTCGGTGACCGACGGCGACGATGAGACCGAGATCGCCGCGCAGATCCTCGCGGCCCGACCCGACATCGCTCTGGGCGGTGGTGAGCGCTTCTTCCTGCCGCGTGGGGTTCGGGGCCGCCACGGCATGGGCGCACGGCGCGACGGCCGCAACCTGATCGAGGAGGCGCGCGCCGCCGGCTACACGGTGGTGTTCACCGCCGCGGAACTGGCCGCACTGCCGGCTGGCAGCACGCGGGTGCTGGGCCTGTTCGCGGCCGAAGAAACCTTCAATCAAGCCGACGAAGCCGGCCTGGCCGCCGCCCGCCTGCCGGCCTTCCAGCCGCAGGCCCCGCGCTTCGACACGATGCTGGCCTTCATCCTGCCGCGCCTGAAGGACCATCCGCAGGGCTATTTCATCGTCGGCAACGAAGAAGGCACCGACAATTTTTCCGGCGAGAACAATGCCAGCGCCGCTCTGGAGGCGGCGATCGGCGCCGATCGCGCCATCGCGCTCGCCCTCGCCGAAGCGCAAGCGAATCCGGCGCTGACCGTGGTGGTGGCCTCCGACTCCGACAATGGCGGCATGAACCCGACCAGCGACGATCTCGGCGATCCGGCCACGCCACCCCGACGTCTGCCACGGCGCACGAGCTTTGGCTCCCCGATCGACGGTGATCCGAGCGGGCGGCCCTTCCTCGCCGCCGCTGACCGCTTTGGGGTGCGCCTGCCCTTCTACGTCAGCTGGGCCAGCGACTCCGACGGCGCCGGTGGCACGGTGGTGCGCGGCATCGGCCCTGGCGCCACCATGCTCAAGGGCACGGTCGATGCCACCGAGATCTACACCGCCCTGCATCGCGGCCTGTTTGGCGCGGAATCGCCCGAGCCGTGATAAGAAGGGCCGCATCACTGCGGCCCTTCGGCTCGGGTGAGATGGTGTCGATCAGAACTGGTAACGCACGATCATCTGCAGCGCCCGACCGCCGGTTTCGGTTTCCAGCTCGAACTCGTCGTGATCGCGGGCGGACTGGTCGGCGATGGTGTTGAACTTATCGAAGACCTCGTCCTTGCTCTGGTCGAGCAGGTTGACGCCGGTCAGGCGCAGGGTCCAAGCCTCGCCGAAACGCTTCTCGACGAAGGCCTCGAGGTCGCCGTCGTAGCTCGTGACGATCTCCTCGCCGATGATCCGGCTCACCGCGTCACCCTGCTTGCGGAAGGTCACGCCGAACGCGGTGTCCAGTGAAGGGAGTTCCTGGATGAAGCCGATGTTGTAGACGTAGTTGCTCTGGTTGTTGAAGCGGCGGGTGCCGAAGATGTCCTCGATCTCGCTGTCCAGCCAGCTGTAGTTGAAGAACACGCCGGTGTGCTCAAGGCCGAGCCCCGTCAACGGGGTCGAGAGGTCGAATTCGGCGCCCCAGACCCGGCCGTCACCGGTGTTGCGTGGCTGCAGCACGAGGGTGCCGGGGCCTTCGCTGCCTTGGACACCGGTGCTGGCGAGTTCGACCAGATTGCGGATGTCGCGGTAGAACAGGTTGACACCGAAGATGCCGCGCTGGCCGAGCCGGCGCTCAAAGCCGAGATCGAGGCCCCAGGCGTCTTCCGGCTCCAAGGCCGGGTTGCCGAGCAGGTCGTTCTCGCCGAACTCGGTGGTCAGCAAAGCCGGCGAGAGGGCGTTGAAATCCGGCCGGCGCACGGTACGCGCCACCGAGCCGCTGATCCGGCTGTCGTCGTCGAGGGTCCAGCGCAGGTGGGCCGAGGGCAAGAGGAAGGCGTAATCGTTCTCGCTGCGCGCCAGCGCCGCAGCCACGGTGCGATCGTTCAGGCGGGTGTTGGTCCATTCGTAACGCAGGCCGGCCTCCCAGGCCAGGGCACCCTGCTCGCCGTCGAGCCGGACGAAGGGCTCGATGCGGTTTTCCTCGAGGGTGTTGAGCCCGCCCGGTGCCGCTACCAGCGGCTGGGTCGGACCGGGGATCGGCGGACGCACGCCTGGCGCGTTGGGGATGGTGACGCGGTAACGGGGGGCGTCGAGGATGCGGGTCTCACGCTCCTTGCGGGTGGCCTGCAGGCCGAACAACAGATTGTGCTCACCAAAGGCGCGCTGGTGGCGGAATTCGCCGGTCCAATCGCTGTCCTCGATCAGAAGATCGCGGACATCGCGGGTGAAGCGGTCGTCCTCCGGAAAGGCGATCGCATCGCGCAGGAACTCGGTCTCGTTCTCGAATTCGAACTGGTCGTCGCTGATCGCGGCATGATCGATCCGCCACTGGTTGCGGCCGCCCCAGGCCTCGAAATCGAGGGCCGCCGCCAAGGTGTAATTGTCGGTCTGGATGTCGACGTCGTTGTCGTTGACGGTGAGCAGGTTGGCGTTGTTCTGGATGCCGCCGCGGTACTCGATCGAGTCCTCGTCCTGCACCCGGTCGGTGCGCACGAACATGCCGCTCAGGCTCAGTTCGGCGGCGCCAAGGTTGGTGCGCCAGTCGGCGTTGAAGGCGTAGTCGTGACCGCGCCGCACGTCGGTCTGCACCTCGGTGTTGACCAAGGTGCCGCCGGGGCCGTCGAAGCGTTCGCTGAACTTGTCCTTCGGGCTGCGCCGGCCCTGCATGTTGGCACCGATCAGCAGCTTGCCACCGGCGGCATCGCCGCCCCAGAACGCGCCCAGGGTCGGCTCGAAGGCATCGTCAACGTAATGCGTGCTGCCGACCCGCAAGTAGCCGCCGTCCAGCGAGAAGCCGTCGCGCAGCACGATGTTGAGCGCACCGGCGATGGCATCGCCGCTGCGGTCGGCCGAGGCCGAGCGGACGATCTCGATGCGCTCGACGATCTCGGCCGGAATACGATCGACGAAGAAGCTGCGGTCCAGCCCGGCACCGGGCACCCGCTGACCGTTGATCAGGATCTGCGTGTAACCGGCATCGAGGCCGCGCAGGCGCACGCCGTCGTACTCCAGCACGTCGGAAAGGAAGGTGACCGAAGGCACACGCTTGAGCATGTCGCCGACGGTCAGCGGCTCGAAGGGCTGGAAGAAGGCCAGGTCGTAGCTCAGCACCGGCGCGGTGGCCTCGGTGCGGTCGCGGAAGATGATCTCGCCGCGCACCTCGATGCGATCAAGGCGTGCCGCTTCGGCATCGGCGGCGCGGCTCTGGGCGAGAACGGCCGGCACCAGCAGGGTGGCGAGGGCGGCACCGATGGCGGTGGCGAGGGTACGACGGGGCATGGCGGGCGTCCTTGACGTTGGCATTTCGTTATTCGATGCACCACCGGTGACAGCCTGATGACGGCGGAACGGCGGAACGGCGGAACGGCGGAACGGCGGAGCATGACTGAACATTCCCGCCGCTTGCTTCGGAGCGCCATCGCGGGGTTAGGATGGATCGCTCCATTGGCCCGCCCCATGCCCGAACGTCTGCGCCCCGTGCTGCTCGTCGTGCTGTTCGTGGCTCTTTACTGGAGCGGCGGCCTGCTGGCTGATCATCTGATCGTCGGCCCGGACGCTGTGGTGCTGCTCTGGCCGCCGGGTGCGCTGGCCTTCGTGCTGCTGCTGCGCGAAGGCCGGCGCTATTGGTGGTTGATCGCACTGGCCGAGCTGTTCTCGACCCTGGCCTTGCCACGGGCACCGCTCGGCTTCTTCCCCTTCGCGCTGGCCGCCAACCTGGTGGGGCCATTCGCCGCTGTTGCCTTGGCCCGCCGGCTTGGCTTGCGCTCGGGCAGCGTTTTCGACTTGGGCAGCCTGCAGGCGCTGCCGCTGGCCGGTCTGGCCCTTGGCCTCGCCAGCCTGCCTTTCGGGCTCACCGGCCTGATTCTCACCGGCATGACCCCCGCCGAGGAAGCCGGGGCCGCCGCGCTCAAATGGCTGGCCGCCAACAGCCTCGGCCTGCTCCTGCTCGCCCCCGCTCTGTGGCTACTGTGGCCGGCACGCGGTCGAGCGCCCGAGATGCCGGTGGTTCCGCTGCCCCGGCTTGAAGCGACCCTCTGGGCCGGCACCCTGCTGGCCAGTCTGGTGGCGGTGGGCCTGCTGCCCTACGCCACCATCGCCAACGCCGCCGCCATGGCCGCCCTGCCCGGTCTGGTGCTGCTCTGGGGCGCGATCCGCCTGCCGACGCGCTGGGCGGCGGCCGGCTGTCTGGCCTCGGGCCTGATCCTCGCCACCCTCGCGGCCTCCGGCACCGGGGCCCTGCGTGAGCCGCAGAACACGCCCGAGGCGCTGATCCTCGTGGCCCTGCTGTTCGCCCTCACCCTGGCGCCACTCGTTCTGATGGCGGCGGTCGATGCCTCGCGGCGGGCGGCCGCCGAGATGCTGCGGCACGCCCGCACCGACCCGCTCACCGGCCTCGCCAACCGCAGCGGGCTGCAGCACCGTGCCGAATCGGCGCTGGCGACGGCACCGGCCGGGCTGCCGATGCTGCTGCTGTACCTCGACATCGACAATTTCGAGCGGGTCAACGACGCCGCCGGCCTCGCCGAGGGCGACGGCTTCCTGCGGACCATCGCCCAGCGCCTAAAACGCACCCTGGGGCCCGACGATCTGCTCGGCCGGCTCGACACCGATCGTTTCGTGCTCTTGCTGCACGGCATCCCCGGCGCGCAGGCCGGCCTCCGGGCCGAGACCCTGCGGCGCATCGCCGGCGAATACCGCCATCCCTTCGGCGAGGGCTGGCTGTCGGCCACCGCCAGCGTCGGTGCTGTCGCCTTCGCCGCCGGCGAGGCCGGCTACGACAGCACCCTGTCCCTGGCCGCCGCCGCCTGCGCCGCGGCCAAGGAGCAAGGCGGCGATCGTTGCCAGCTCACCGACTTTCGCAACGGCAGCGAGACGGTGACCGAGCGCCAGCTCGCCATGAACTGGGCGACCCGGGTCGATCAGGCCCTGCAGGACGGCCGCTTCCGGTTGTTTGGCCAGAGCATCGTTCCACTCGACCCCGGCCGCCACGGTGGCCGGCACCTCGAGATCCTCGTCCGCATGGTCGATGCCGCAAGTGGCGAACTGGTGGCGCCGGGCCTGTTCGTGCCGGCGGCCGAACGCTTCAAGCTCGGCCCCAAGCTCGACCGCCATGTGCTCGACCGCACCCTCGACTGGCTGGAACGCAACCCGCTGGCCTTGGCCCAGGTCGAACTCTGCGCCATCAACCTGTGCGCGGCCTCGGTCAATGACCCGTCTTTCCTCGCCTTCCTGCGCGAGCGGCTGGCGCACAGTGCGGTGCCACCGGAACGGCTCTGCCTGGAGATCACCGAAACCTCGGCGGTCCGCGATTTCAGCGAGGCGCGCAGCTTCATCGCCGCCGTCCGCGCCCTCGGCGTGAAGCTGGCGCTGGACGACTTCGGCGCCGGGTTCAGCTCCTTCGCCTACCTGAGCCGGCTCGACGTCGATTTCATCAAGATCGACGGCAGTTTCATCCGCGACATCCAGAGTTCGCCGCTGTCGGTGTCGATCGTGCGCGCCATCACCGAGATCGCCGGTGTGCTCGACAAGCGCACGGTGGCCGAGTTCGTCGAGAACGATGCGGTGCGCCGCCGGCTCGCCCTGCTGGGCGTCGATTACGGGCAGGGTTTCGGCATCGATCCTCCGCGCCCGATCGAGCAACTCTTCCACCGGCCGGCACCGGTGTTCCCGGCGCACTGAAGGCACGCTGCATGCCGACCCGGGCCCCGACCCTGCTGCTCGCGCTGCTGCTCGCGGCCCCGCCCGGAGCCGCCACGGACAGCAGCACGCCGCCGTCGGGCCCGCAGCTTTCGGTGGAGCGCCAGGCCGATGGCAGCCGTCGCGCCCTCGTCCAGAACCCGCTGGCCGGCCCGCTGCAGGTGCGGGTCTGGGAACCCGGCCGGCCCGAGGCGGCCATCGAGGCCACGCTGGCAGCCGGTGAATCCCGCGCGATCGGGCGTTTTTCCGGTGCCGGGGCGGCCGAACTGCGGCTGCTGGCGCGTCCCGGCCCAGCCCTGCCGTTACCGCCATTGCAGGTCCGACCCTATGCCTTTCCGCTGCCGGCCGACGCGGCTTGGCGACTCACCCAGGGCTTCGGTGGCCGCGCCAGCCACCGTGACCCGGCCAACTGGCACGCCCTCGATCTCGCCGCCGCCGAAGGCACGCCGGTGCTGGCCGCTCGGGCCGGCACGGTGATGCAGGTGGTCGATACCTTCGTCGAAGGTGGCACCGACGCGGCACTGCTGGAGCGGGCCAATATCGTCCGCGTGCTGCACGCCGACGGCAGCATGGGCCTGTACGCGCACATCGCGGCGGGCAGTGCGCGGGTGCGGCCGGGCGAGGTCGTCGAGGCAGGCACGCCGCTGGCGGCGGTCGGCAGCGTCGGCTGGAGCAGCGCGCCGCACCTGCATTTCAGCGTGCAGGTGAACGACGGCCGGGAATTGCTGAGCCTGCCCTTCCGGATGGCCGCACCCGGCAAAGGCTGGCTCGGCGAAGCGCCCTGAAGCTCCCCACCCCGCCGCCCCGGCCGGAGCGAACAGGCCGGAGCGTATAATCGCGATCCACCCCGTTTCTGCGAGCCGCCGGCGACAAGCCCGGCGTGCGCCCCATGTCCGCCCAGACCACCGAAACCCGGCGCCGCCGGACCTTCGCCATCATTTCTCACCCCGACGCCGGCAAGACCACGCTGACCGAGAAACTGCTGCTGTTCGGCGGTGCGATCCAGATGGCCGGCTCGGTGAAGGGCCGCAAGGCCGCGCGCCATGCCACCTCCGACTGGATGGCGCTGGAGAAGGAGCGCGGGATTTCCGTGACGTCGTCCGTCATGCAGTTCCCCTACGAGGGCAAGATCGTCAACCTGCTCGACACGCCGGGCCACGCCGATTTCGGCGAGGACACCTACCGCGTGCTCACCGCGGTGGATTCGGCGCTGATGGTGATCGACTGCGCCAAGGGCGTGGAGGAGCGCACCATCAAGCTGATGGAGGTCTGCCGCCTGCGCGATACGCCGATCATGAGCTTCATCAACAAGCTCGACCGCGAGGGCAAGGAACCGATCGAGCTGCTCGACGAAGTGGAATCGGTGCTGGGCATCCAGTGCGCGCCGATCACCTGGCCGATCGGCATGGGCAGCCGGCTGAAGGGTGTCGTGCACCTGCTCGACAACGAGGTGCACCTGTTCGAGCCGGGCAAGAACTTCACCCGCCAGGACTCGACCATCCTCAAACTCGACGACCCGGCGCTCGAAGCGCGGCTCGGCACCGCGGCGCTGGCCGAGCTGCGCGATGAACTCGAACTCGTGCAGGGCGCTTCGCACGGCTTCGATGCCGACAAATACCGGCAGGGAAAGCAGACGCCGGTGTTCTTCGGCTCGGCGGTCAACAACTTCGGCGTGCAGCTTTTGCTCGACTTCTTCGTCGAGTACGCGCCGTCGCCCAAAGCCCGCGCCACCACCACCCGCGCCATCGAGCCCGAGGAGGAGAAGTTCACCGGCTTCGTCTTCAAGATCCAGGCCAACATGGACCCGCAGCACCGCGACCGGGTGGCCTTTCTGCGGGTCTGCTCGGGCCGCTTCCAGGCCGGCATGAAGGTGCACCAGCCGCGCACCGGCAAGGAGCTGAAGCTCGCCAATGCGCTGACCTTCATGGCCTCGGACCGCGAGATCGCCGCCGAGGCCTGGCCGGGCGACGTGATCGGCATCCACAACCACGGCACCATCACCATCGGCGACAGCTTCAGCGAGGGCGAAGCGCTGAACTTCACCGGTATCCCGAACTTCGCGCCGGAGCTGTTCCGCCGCGCCCGCCTGCGCGACCCGCTCAAGCTCAAGCAGTTGCAAAAGGGCCTCGCACAACTCAGCGAGGAAGGCGCCACGCAGTTTTTCCGTCCGCTGATGAGCAATGACCTGATCCTCGGCGCGGTGGGCATGCTGCAGTTCGACGTGGTCGCGTATCGCCTGAAGGACGAGTACGGCGTCGATGCCGGCTTCGAGCCGGTGGCGGTGCAGACCGCACGCTGGGTCTACGCCAAGGACGACAAGGTGCTGGAGGCTTTCCGCGAGAAGAACGCGATGAACCTCGCCATCGACGCCGCTGGGCACCTCGTCTACCTCGCCCCCTCGCGGGTGAACCTGCAGCTGGCACAGGAGCGTGCCAAGGACGTGCGCTTCGAGGCCACTCGCGAACACGCCGCGAGCCTGGCCGTCGACTGAAACGCCAGCGGGCTCAGCCCTCCTCGGCGAGGGCGACCAAGGCCTGCACCACCTCGGCGAGTTCAACACCCTGTGCCAGCCGGCCCACCACCGTGCCGGCCAGCTGCAGGCCGGTGTCGGTCTCGTGGTCCAGCTCTGCGGCTTCGGCTTTCAGCCGGGCGATCAGCGCGCCGGTCTCCTTCGGCGAGGCCTGCCCCGCGCTCTGCAACAGCACACGGCCATCGGCCTGCACCAGCTTGAAATAGAAACGGCCGTCGCTCTCGCGGTACTGCTTGAAGCTGGGCTGCGCGGCCTTGGCCGCTTTCGCCTTTGGGGCCGGGGCCGTGACGAGGGAGAGCGGCCGCAGGCCCACCGCTACACGCAACTCGCGCAGCAGCGGCGTGGCGACGGCGCGCGCCTTGGTGGCACCGGCCTGCAGCGTGGCCTCGATCTCGGCGGGCTTGGCGATCAGCAGCTCGTAGCGCTCGCGCATCGGTGCCAGGTGCCCATCGAGCAGCTCGAAGAGGGCCTGTTTGGCCTCGCCCCAGGCCAGCCCCTCGCGCAGCGCGGCATGCATCCCGGCGGCCTGCGCTTCGCTCGCGAAAGCGCGGTAAAGCGTGAACAGGTGCGCGCTGTCCGGGTCTTTCGGCTCGCCCGGCGTGCGCGAGTCAGTGAGGATGCCGGCGATCAGTTTTTTTAACTGCGCCGCGGGAGCGAACAGCGGGATGGTGTTGTCGTAGCTCTTGCTCATCTTGCGGCCGTCGAGCCCGGGCAGGGTCGCCACCTGCTCCTCGATCACCGCCTCCGGCAGCACCAGGTGCTCGCCGTAGATGTGGTTGAAGCGGGCGGCGAAATCGCGCGCCATCTCGATGTGCTGGACCTGGTCACGACCGACCGGCACCCGGTGCGCCTTGAAGGCGAGGATGTCGGCGGCCATCAATACCGGGTACATGTAGAGGCCGGCGTTGATGCCGGCGTCGGCGTCCTCGCCCGCTGCCGTATTCACATCGACCGCCGCCTTGTAGGCATGCGCACGGTTCAGCAGGCCCTTGCCAGCCGCGCAGGTCAGGAACCACGTGAGTTCCGGGATCTCCGGCACATCCGACTGCCGGTAGAACCACACGCGGTCGGGATCCAGCCCGCAGGCCAGCCAGGTGGCGGCGATCTCCAGCGTCGAACGCTGCACCCGCGCCGGGTCCTGCACCTTGATCAGGGCGTGGTAATCGGCGAGGAAGTAGAAGCTCTCGGTGCCGGACTGGTGGCTGGCGGCCACCGCCGGACGGATGGCGCCGGCGTAGTTGCCAAGATGCGGGGTGCCGGAGGGCGTGATGCCGGTAAGGATGCGGACGGGTGCGGGCATCGGTCAGTTACGGGCTTCCTCGGCCTCGCGGGTGACGACTTCACCGGCTTTTTTCACGTCTTTGCCGATCCCGGAGATCGTGTTGCAGGCGGTGAGTCCGAGCAGGACGAGGGTGGCGAGCGTCAGCAGGCGGATCGGTTTCATGGTGGGCTCCCGGAACGATGGAAACAGCAGTCTAGCGCAGCCCTGCCGCCGGGCCGCGAGGGCGGGGTCGGCGCGGGTTCAGTCGCGCATCAGGGTGGATTTGCCGAACAGGCTTTCGACCAGATCGACCGCCAGCCGTGCCGTCATGTTCTGCCGGTCGAAGGCCGGGTTGAGCTCGACGATGTCGAGCGAGCCCATGCGGCCGGTGTCGGCGATCATTTCCATCACCAGCTGCGCCTCGCGGTAGTTCGGGCCGCCCGGCACCGTGGTGCCCACACCCGGTGCAATGCCGGGATCGAGGAAATCGACATCGAAGCTGACGTGCACGTGGGTGTCGGCGTCGATGCCGGCCAGCGCCTCGTCCATCGCCCGCTTCATGCCGACCTCGTCGATGTAACGCATGTCGTAGATGTCGAGGCCGTACTGGCGCACCAGCGCCTTCTCGCCCTCGTCGACCGAGCGGATGCCGATCTGGCGGATCTCTTCGGGCCGGATCGCCGGCGCGCTGCCGCCGAGCTGGGTGAGCTCCTGCGGGCCAAGGCCGCACAGGCAGGCCACCGGCATGCCGTGCACATTGCCCGAGGGCGTGACCGCCGAGGTGTTGAAATCAGCGTGGGCGTCGAGCCAGATCACCCGCAGCGTCTTGCCGGTTCGCCGGCACCAGCGGGCGACGGCGGTGATGCTGCCCAAGCCCAAACAATGGTCGCCGCCGAGCAGCACCGGCAGGTGGCCGGCATCGAGCTCGGCCTCGACGGCGCGCATCGCGGCGAGGTTCCATTCGACCACCTGCGGCAGGTGGCGGTAGCCATCGAGCGGCGGCAGCCAGGGGTTCATCGGGCCGCTGAGATTCCCACGGTCCTCGACCACGACACCGCGGGCGCGCAGGGCCTCGGCGATGCCCGCCACACGCAGGGCCTCGGGGCCCATCGAGGCCCCGCGGTGACCGGCGCCGATGTCGGTGGGCGCGCCGATCAGGGCGACGGTCGGGAAACGACGCATGCTCTCTAGCTTCCAGGATCACGGCGGAGATGGTGCCGACAGTCCGAATCGAACGGACGACCTACCGCTTACAAGGCGGTTGCTCTACCTGCTGAGCTATGCCGGCATGGGGGCGAAGTCTAACGCGAGCGCTGCGGTGTCCGGGCAGGAACTTTCAGAAACAGGGGATCGGCCGGGCCTGCCAGGGACCGGTGCCGAGCCGGCCGCGCCAGTCCTCCTCGGCGGCGACGGCGATCTCCAGCCACCACTTCGGGCGCTCCTCGTTGGCCGCGACCATCGCCGCCTCGATGCCGAGGCTCTGCAACTCGGCGAGCCGGGCCTCGGCGTTGCTACGCTCGCGGAACAGGCCGAGCGAGACGGTGTTCTCGCCGGGGCCCGCGGTGACCACGTAGTAGTCGCGCAAGCCCAGCGCGGCTAGGGCGCGGGCGCGTGCTAGGGCCTCGGCGCGCGATGCCGCCGCCGGCAGGTAGACCCGCCAGCCGCGCAGGCTCTGCACCTGCGCCTCGCGGTACTGCAGCTTGCCGACAGTGCCGCCCAGCGCATCGACCGCCCGACGCAGGGCGGAGGGCGTGTCGAAGGGGCCGATCGAGAGGCAGGACAGCGACTCGGCCAGGCGCATCGGCGCCGTCGCCAGCTCGGCGGCGGGCTGCGCCTCGCGTTCGGCCTCGGCGAGCAGGACGAGGGTCGGCACCCCCGGTTCGCCCGGCGGCAGCGTCGTGGCCGGCGGCGGCCGGTGCAGGGCCCACCACAGGGCGGCGGCGAGGTTGAGGCAGAGCAGAACGATGAAAGCGCCACGGGCGAGCATTGGCGCAGTCTAGAGTACTGCGCCATGTTGTTCTGCCCTACGGTCGCCCTGACTGCATTGGCGCAGACCGGGACGCATCCGGAGCAGCACTCCCGCCGACAGGCCGGGACCGGCGGCGGTGATTGAGCGAGCAGGACGAAGCCCGTCTTCGCTTCGTATTCTTTTGGTGGATCGCATCCTGCGGCCGATGCCCGTCAGCGAGCGCCGCGCCAGCGCGGCCTGACGGACAGCGAAGCGAGCCATGGAGGGCGAGCGGCGGCGAATGCGGAGCGGGACGCGGAGCCTGAGCCGTCGCGTCCG
>Ga0208491_10107_pt1 | contig 21157 bp, 20 predicted proteins | sample SubbioCSW11_NovA_FD_184819 | JGI IMG/M metagenome (GOLD analysis project Ga0208491, IMG submission 184819) | Serpentinite rock and fluid subsurface biosphere microbial communities from McLaughlin Reserve, California, USA - CR11_CSW11_NovA (SPAdes) | ecosystem: Environmental > Terrestrial > Deep...
TTGCGAATAGCCACCTTGGCGTGCTCGCCCTCGCCTTTGACAACCTTGGTGAGCTCCTTGCGCCGCTCCTCGGTCATGGCCGGGATCGGCACCCGGATCAGGTCGCCCTGCGAGGCCGGATTGAGCCCGAGGTCGGACTCGCGGATGGCTTTCTCGATCTTCGCCCCCATGCCCTTTTCCCACGGCGCGACGCCGATGGTGCGCGAGTCGAGCAGGCTCAGGTTGGCCACCTGCGACAGCGGCAGCATGGCGCCGTAGTAGTCCACGTGCACGGTGTCGAGCAGCGCGGGGTTGGCGCGCCCGGTGCGCACCTTGCCCAAGCTGCCCTTGAGCGCCTCGATCGAGGCGTGCATTTTGAGGTCGGCGTTTTTCTTGATGTCGGAAATCTGCATGGTCGTGACTCGATTGGCTACTCGATAGGCTGGGGTGCAGCGCCGCTGGGGGCTAACCGCGTAGCATACACCGACTCAGGGGGCTTGGAGCGGGATTCGAAAGGCGCTCAGACGTGCACCAGCGTGCCTTCGTCCTCGCCTTGCACCACCCGACGCAACGCGCCCGGCTTGAAAATGCTGAACACGCGCACCGGCAGGTTTTGGTCGCGGCACAAGGCAAAAGCGGTGGCGTCCATGACCTGCAACTGGCGCGCCATGGCTTCGTCGAAGCTGATGGACTGGTAGCGCACCGCGTTCGGGTCTTTGTTGGGGTCGGCGCTGTAAACGCCGTCGACCTTGGTCGCCTTGAGCACGATCTCGGCCCCGATCTCGGCCCCGCGCAGCGCGGCGGCGGTGTCGGTGGTGAAAAAGGGGTTTCCGGTGCCGGCGGCAAACACCACCACCTTGCCCTCTTCCAGGTACTGCAAGGCCTTGGGCCGCACATAGGGTTCGACCACCTGGTCGATGGCAATCGCCGACATCACGCGCGCCTTGAGCCCGGCGCGGTTCATGGCGTCGCCCAGCGCCAGCGCATTCATGACGGTGGCCAACATGCCCATGTAATCGGCGGTGGCGCGATCCATGCCGACCGCGCCGCCAGCCACACCGCGAAAGATGTTGCCGCCGCCGATCACCACTGCCACCTGCACGCCCAATTGCTGCACTTCGGCCAGCTCGGCCACGATGCGCTCGATGGTGGCGCGGTTGATGCCATAGGCGTCGTCGCCCATCAGGGCTTCGCCCGAGAGTTTGAGCAAAATACGGTGGTGGACTGGCATGGGCGGCAAGCAGGGGCAGTGAAGATTAGCGATTCTAGTCGCTGGCTCTGCGTTCTGGCACTTCTCTTGGGCACCGGACTGGGGCCGCTTTATGCTTGAGCGCGCCGCGGCGCCGCGACTTCAGCCTCTCAGGCATTCCAGGGGCGGTCGCCACGGGCGTCTTTTACGCGGGTGGGCAGGCCGATCCGGTCGAGGATTTCAAAAAACGGCTTCGGATCAAGCTCTTCGACATTGACCATGGTGCCGGTGTCCCAGGTGCCATTGGCGATCAGCATCGCGGCGGCCACGGGCGGCACGCCGGCGGTGTATGAAATGCCCTGACTGCCAACCTCCAGATAGGCTTTCTTGTGGTCGGCCACGTTGTAGACGAACACCTCAGCGGGCTGGCCATCCTTGTGGCCCCTAAGCAGCGTACCGATACAGGTCTTGCCGGTGTAGTCGGGCGCGAGCGAGGCCGGGTCAGGCAGCACGGCCTTGACCACCTTGAGCGGAACAACTTCCAGCCCCTCGGCGGTTTTCACGGGCTGCTCGGACAACAGGCCAAGGTTCATCAAAACCTTGAAAACATTGATGTAATGATCGCTAAAACCCATCCAGAAGCGCACCTCCGCCTGGGGGTAGTGGGTGGCCAGCGAATGCACCTCGTCATGGCCGGTCATATAGGCCTTTTGCTGGCCCACCACCGGCAGCTCCCATTCCTTGCTGACCTCGAACATGGTGTTGGTCTGCCACTTGCCGTGCTGCCAGGAGTAAACCGTGCCGGTGAATTCGCGGAAATTGATCTCGGGGTCGAAATTGGTGGAAAACCAGCGCCCGTGCGCGCCTGCGTTGATATCGACGATATCGATCGATTCGACCTGCGGCACGAATTCATCGATGCCGAAACGGGCGTAGGCATTGACCACGCCCGGATCAAACCCGATGCCCAAAATGGCGGTGACACCGTTCTCGGCGCAGCGTTGCTTGCGCTTCCATTCATAGTTGCCATACCACGGCGGGGCCTCGCAGATCATGGCGGGGTCTTCGTGGATGGCGGTGTCCATATAGGCGGCAGCGGTTTCCAGGCAGGCCTCGAGCACGCTCATGTTGACGAAGGGCGAGCCCACGTTGATCACGATCTGCGCCCCGGTTTCGCGGATCAGCGCGGCGACTGCGGCGCTGTCCATCGCATCGACGGTATGGGCTTCAAGAACGCCCCCCTCGGCCTCGGTGCGCTTCATCGATCCCTTCTCGTGGATGCTCGCGATGATGGCTTCGCATTTGGCAAGCGTGCGGCTGGCGATATGGATATCTCCCAGCACGCCGTTGTTCTGCGCGCATTTGTGCGCGGTGACCTGAGCCACGCCGCCGGCGCCGATGATGAGTACGTTCTTTTTCATTTTACCCATATACCTCCATGTGTTGGGTTGCTGGTTTCACGAAAGCGCGGTGGCGAAGTCGTCATAACCAAAGTCGCGCACCAGCCGGATGGTGCCATCGAGTTCACGCAGTGCGATGGACGGCATCTTGACGCCATTGAACCAGTTCTTCTTGACCATTGTGTAACCCGCGGCGTCCTGAATGGACAGCCGGTCACCGGCTTGCAACGCCTGAGGGAAGCGAAATTCGCCAAATATATCACCTGCAAGACAGGATTTGCCGCAGATCATCCATTCATGCGGGCCTTCGTCTGGCAGTATCTTCGCGCTCTGGCGATAGGTCAGCAGGTCCAGCATATGCGCTTCGGTCGAGCTGTCGATGATGGCCAGATGCTTGCCGTTGTATAGCGTGTCCAGCACCGTCACCTCCAGCGTCGCGGCATCGGTGATCGCTGCCTCGCCGGGTTCCAGATAGACCTGCACCTCGTTTTCCTCGGCAAAGCGCCGGAGCCGGGCCGCCAGCTTGTCCAGCGGATAGTCCTGGCCGGTGAAATGGATGCCGCCGCCCAGCGAAATCCACTCCATCTGCCGGATCAGGAAGCCGAAGCGCTGCTCAATATGGCAAAGCATCTGATCGAAACGGTCAAAATTGGCATTTTCGCAGTTGTTGTGGAACATGAAGCCCGAAATGCGCTCAGCCACGCTGGCGATACGCCCGGGGTCATGCTCGCCCAGCCGCGAGAAGGGGCGCGCAGGGTCGGCGAGGTCGAAACCCGAGCTGCTGACGCCGGGGTTCACCCGCAGCCCGCGCTTGTGGGCCGCGCTTGGTAGCGCGAACCGCTCAAGCTGGCCGATGGTGTTGAAAATGATCTTGTCGCTATGCGCCAGAACCTCGCCTATCTCATGCTCGGCGTATGCCACCGAATAGGCATGGGTCTCGCCACCGAACTTCTCATGTCCCAGGCGCACCTCGTACAGCGAGGACGAGGTGGTGCCATCCATGTACTGCGCCATGAAATCGAAGACCGACCAGGTGGCGAAACATTTGAGCGCCAGCAGCGATTTTGCGCCCGAATGCTCGCGCAACCAGGCGATCTTCTCCATGTTCGGCCGCAGCCGCGCCTTGTCGATCAGGTAGTATGGGGTTTGCAGCATCTCGGGCCCTCCTGGGGGTTAAGGGGTCTGAGGAGCGATTGACTCGAACAGTTTTATGACACAATCGTCACGGTTGCGAAGGCAGGAAAAACCACCTCGCCCTTTATTTTGCCGCAAATACGCCCGGGGGCGTGCGCAAACCGGCGGCAGCAGGCCGCCCGCCCTGGTGCAGAATCCGGTTTAAGCGCACTGCGCCCCTGCGCCGGCGCGCCAGCCAAAATCCGCCAGTACCTGATCGACCTCAACACCGTGGGCCAAGGGCTACAACATCGGCGTGTCGTCCTGTGTCGAGCAAGAAGAGAGCCGCGAGGCGGTGGCCATCAAAACACCCAATGCCGAAATTGCTAAAATCGTGGCAAGGCAGGCGCAACTGCGCACGGCCATCGACGCCGTTGTGGCGGATCTGCAAGGGGTACAGGCATGACACTGAGAAACAAATTAAACCTCACCAATCAGGTTGAGCTGGCCAAAGCGGAGGAAAAAATCAATTTATTTGAAGATATTTATGACTTTGCGGGAAAAATCCGCGATGTGAATGTTGCCAAGGGCAATTTCCGTTTTGCGCCGCTGATGTATCTGCAGCAATCGCTCGCGCATCTCGACGCCATGCCGCAAGGCAGCTTTGACGCGATCATCGAAAAATATGTGGAGATGAACATTGCCCACCCTTTCCGCGAGGGAAATGGACGCGCCACCCGCATCTGGCTTGACCTCGTTCTTAAATGAATTCTGACTGAAATGTAATTTCCAGGTCGCCTTCCTGTTGGTATACGACTCATAAGATGGCATCACCGTCGGACGAAATGCCCGGTGGAACCAACCCAACTCACAAGGACTAAACCATGAAAACCAAGCTTGCCAAACTGGCCCTGATTGCGGTTTTGAGCACCGCAGGTGCGACAACCGCGTTTGCCGATCATGCTGCCCGCGCTGCAGCGCAACAGATGATCGGTCTGAAAGACGGTTCGACGCTTTACATCTTCAAGGACGGAAAGATGGCAGTGAAAGATCGTTTCGGGCGCGCCACTCGCACGACTCCGGGCACCGTGGTAGAGGCCAGTGATGGCCGGAAAATCACGACGCAGAGTGACGAAGTCGCGCGCCTCGATTCCCTGATTGCCGAAGGGCACGGGATGCCCTGATTACCGAAGGGCACGGAGGCGGCTGAGGCTAACGACCAATTACGCAGAACGTGAAGCGGCTCCGATTCCACACGAACCCCACGCCCCCGCATCGGCGGTGTGGGCGTGGCCGTCGGCCTGGTGGCGGCGGGTGGGCCTTGCCGTGAAACTGACAAGTGCCCCGGTGTGGGCCGTCATCGCCGCGCTGGTGGCGTTTGTGCTGTGCTACCACCTGCCCTGAATCCGTGACCTCACCCACCAAAAAATGGCAATTTCCAATATATAATAAGCACTTAGCCCCAATCTGCTGTTCACCCTGCGGGTGCAGGAAGTGCATATGACTGATCCGGTTGAATTCGTTGTCAAGAAGCTGCCCTATGATTTGAGCAGCCACGGTGGCCTGGCCTTGGTCGGGCGCCTGTTCAAGCGCATCAACCTGCCTGCCATGATCGATCCGCGAACGACTTCGAGGCCGTCGAGGGCTTTCGCAGCCAGCGTTTTGCCGCGTCTACCGCCTGACCGAGCGCACCCTCGACAAGAAGGGCCAGCCCTTGCTCTTTCCCGAGTACGTGCTCGAGGGCTGGAGCACCACGCTGGGGCCAGAGATTGCAGACGAGCAAATCATCGCGCTGTACCGCGACCACGCCACCCATGAGCAGTTCCATGCCGAGTTCAAGACCGACATGGACTTGAACCGGCTGCCCTCGGGCAAGTTTGCCACCAACCACCTGGTGTGCGCGCTGGCGGCGGTGGCGATGAACCTGCTGCGCATCGTCGGCCAGTACACGCTGCACGAGAGCGACAGCCCGATGCGCAAGACCGCACTGCGCCGGCGCATCAAGACGGTGATGCAAGAGCTGATGTACAAGGCTGCGCGCAGCATCAGCCACGCCAGGGGCTGGGCGCTGGGGATATCTGGCAGCGACTCGGGCTTTGCGGTGTTTGAGCGCGCCTTTGGCAAGATGAAAGCGGCCTAGCGCCGCTTGCTGGGTCAGATCAGGCTCAGCGAACTCACGGATTGCACAAAACGCCGTGTTCGGCGCGGGTAGACGCGCGCCTGTGGCCACAACCGGGTGCCAAACAGTAGCAAAACGGGCTCCACACGGGCTCTCCCGGGCGTGTCTGGGCCGCTCAACAGCACGCCAAACGCGACATGGGCGCTGAAATCGCGCTTGCGGCATCAAAAGCGGGCGCATTGGGGGTGGGTGGGAAATGAGGTCACGGATTCAGGAGAATGGTACGCTACTCACCCTGATCTGTTTCACAAGCGCCCTTATGATCGTCCGGGATGCGACAGGTAGTCCTTTCCCGCTTGCGGCCTCGGCCGCGATCCAGTCCTCGCCATCGGGGCATGCTAGCATCGCCGCACTCATCCGGATACCCCACTTCATCATTACCGGGCATCATCATGAAGATCCTGATCGTCGAGGACGAACCCAAGACAGCCGAATACCTGCGCCAGGGCCTGAGCGAGGCGGGGTTCGTGGTCGATCTTGCGCGCGACGGGCTGGATGGTCTCCACCTCGCGACGACCTCAGACTACGATTTGCTGGTGTTGGACGTGATGCTGCCGCGCATCGACGGCTGGGCGGTTCTGCAGGCGCTGAGGGCCTCCGGCCGCCAGATGCCAGTGCTTTTTCTGACCGCACGCGATCAGGTCGAGCACCGGGTCCGCGGGCTGGAACTGGGAGCCGACGACTACCTCGTGAAACCCTTCGCCTTCGCCGAACTGCTGGCGCGGGTGCGCACCCTGCTGCGCCGCGGGCGGAGCACGGAGGCGGAGGTCCTGACCGCGGCGGACCTGGAAATCGACCTGCTGCGCCGTCGCGTGAAACGCTCCGGCACCCGGATCGACCTCACCGCGAAGGAGTTCGCACTGCTGGAACTGCTGGTGCGCCGGCAGGGCGAAGTCCTGCCCCGGTCCCTGATCGCCTCCCAGGTCTGGGACATGAACTTCGACAGTGACACCAACGTGATCGAGGTCGCGGTGCGCAGGCTCCGGGCAAAGGTCGACGAGCCGTTCGAGCCGAAGCTGATCCGCACCGTGCGCGGAATGGGTTACGTGCTGGAAGTCCCGCAAGCCCGATGAACGACAACCGAACCGGCGGCGGCAACCGGCGCGGAGGCGGCTATCGGCGTCTATCCCTGACTGCACGGCTGGCCCTGCTGTTCGCTCTGGTTGCCGTGGTCCTGCTGCTGGGCCTAGGCATCCTGGTGGAGCGGGCCGTCGGCCTGCATTTCGATGAACTCGACGCCCACGACCTCTCCGCGAAGATGGCGGTCATCGACCACCTGATAGATCGCACACCCGATCAGGCCGCACTCGACACCCTGCCCCAGCGCCTGCACGACGCACTGGCCGGGCAGGACCACATTGCGGTGCTTGTGCGCGATGCCGACGGCGTGGTCGTCTTCGGCGCACAGCTCGAAAACTTCGAGCCCGCCCAGCTCACGCTCTCCACACAACCGCTGCTCGAGCAGAGATGGACACGCGGTGACCGTCATTTCATCGGACGCGAGCAGACCTTCGCTCTCCCGTTTCCCGAGCCCGAACCCCTGCAGGCGGTGGTCGCGCTCGACGTCAGCCATCATGTGCACTTTCTGGACCAGGTGCGCTTGCACCTCTGGCTTGGAGTGGCGCTCGCGGCCGCGCTTGCCGCGCTGCTTGGGTGGCTTGCGGCCCGACAGGGTCTTGCTCCGCTGAACCGGGTCATTACCACTGCGCGGCGCTTGTCGGCGGCACAACTGGGCCAACGCATCGACGCGCACGACGCCCCGACGGAACTGCGTGCACTCGCCGACGCGTTCAACGGCATGCTCGACCGACTGGAAACATCCTTCCAACGCCTCAGCGACTTCTCTGCGGACATCGCCCACGAACTCCGCACCCCGGTTTCCAACCTGATGACCGAGACTCAGATCGCGCTTTCGCGGAGCCGCAGCGCCGACGAGTATCGCGAGGCCCTGCACTCGAATCTGGAGGAGTTCGATCGCCTCGCGCGGATGATAGGTGACATGCTCTTCCTCGCAAAAGCGGACAACGGCCTCCTACCGCAGCCAGCGGAGCCGGTCAACCTGGACGCGGAGGCAGAGGCGCTGGTTGAATTCTATGAAGCGCTGGCGGAAGAAAAAGGCATCCGTCTTCAGATCACCGGGGCAGCTACCGTTCACGGTGACCGGCTGATGTTGCGCCGGGCCCTGTCGAACCTGCTGTCCAACGCCATCCGGCATACGCAGGCGGGCGGTACCGTGGAGATCCGGATGGCGGCCGCGCAAGGCCAGGTAACATTGGCCGTAAGCAACCCCGGCCCTGCTATTGCTCCGGACCAGATGCCGCTGCTGTTCGAACGCTTCCACCGCGTCGATCTATCCCGGTCGGGCCAGGGCGAGGGCGCGGGGCTCGGTCTGACGATCACGCGCTCCATCGTCGAGGTGCACGGCGGACGGATCGAAGCGGAGTCGACGGAAGGGCTGACCCGATTCACGCTGCACCTGCCCAACATGCCTCCACCCCGCATCGGTGCCGGTGCTGAGCCGTTCACAGGCTACGCAGATATTGGGGACCGAAGACCCACGGCGAATCCTTCTGCATAAGGTGTTGGAAAACGTTCTTGCGAGGTGTCTCTTGATGGTCACCGGCGGCTGGCCCTCGTCGGAGGAAGCGCTCCCGGAGGTCGAGCGCGCGCCGGCACCGACTGAACCGTCCGGACCCGCAACCCGGACCGAGTTCCGGATTCCCGCCGAGGGTTTCGTCATCGATGTCGCGCACGGCCAGACTCTGTTCACGCGGCACTGCACCAACGGCAAGGTTGAGCGCTTCAACGGGCGGCTCGGACAGGTGCAGGATCCGTCAGAACGCATGCAACTCATGGAAGAGCAAATGACCGACATGGAAAGGATGATGCAAGCCATGCCGGCCGACTGTCCGATGATGTCCGGTGGCATGGCGAAGGGGGCGGGCATGATGCAAGGTGGCATGATGGGAATGCAGGGCGGCATGCAGGGTCGCGGTCCGGACGCCATGGATCAGCGGATGGAGAAGATGGAAAAGCGTATGGAAGTGATGGAGCAGAAGATGCAATCGCAGTCGCCGGCCCGCTGAGCCATTCGGTCTCGCAAACCGGTCCGGATGCAGGGCAGATGCTGCATCCGGACTGTCCTCTGTGCATTTCAGCGCCATCGAACCCCTCATCCTGAGGCATTCGACATCGGTTCTCCGGGTGCCCCGGTAGCCTGACAGAAACGTAATTCTGGTGTAACCGTTGCGAAATCCTCGCTCAGTCATACTCGGGTCATGATGAAGAACGAGAGGGATCAGGCCATGAACACCTCAGCCGCTGCATCGAAAACGGTGCTTGTGACCGTGCCCGGCATGGGCAGCGACCACTGTGCCGGCTTGGTGTCGACTTCGATCCGCCGGATGGAGGGGATCGAAGCGGTCGAGACCAACATCGCCAACCATCGCGTGACAGTGCGCTTCGACGCGACGCGCACGCAGCCGGACGCGATCCGTGCCGCGATCGAACGTGCCGGCTACGACGTCGATGGCGTCGCCAGCGTTGATCTCGAAAGCCCCGCGAGCGAACAGCAGGCGACCGAGTCGGAGGAGCGCTATCTCGCGCTCGCGTGGAGGCGCTTGTGGATCGCCGCAATTCCGACCACGGTGATCATGGTGATCATGGCGCCGCACATGTTCTGGCAACCGATCCCCGGCTATCTCGCAATCGTGGCGATCCTCGCGTTTCCGGTCGTGTTCACGAACGGCGGACTTGCGACGCATCGTTCGGCGTGGCGCTCGCTGACAAACCGCACCGCGAACATGGATGTGCTGATATCGCTGGGAAGCCTGCCGCCCTACCTCATCGGCCTGATCGGTTTCATCTACCCGATGACCTCGTTCATCGAAATGGCAGCGACGATCATGACCTTCCACCTGCTCGGCCGCTACCTCGAGACACGTGCGAAAGGACGCGCATCGCAGGCGATCCGCAAGCTCATCACGCTCGGCGCGAAAACCGCGACGGTGCTGCGCGACGGCCGCGAGGTCGAAGTGCCGGTGGCCGAGCTCGCGGTCGGCGACGTGATGGTCGTGCGCCCCGGTGCCAAGGTGCCAACCGACGGCAAGATCGTCGAAGGTGGGAGCCATCTCGACGAGTCGATCGCGACCGGTGAGTCGGTGCCGGTGGAGAAAGGCCCGGGCGACATGGTGATCGGCGCGACGCTGAACAAGGAGGGGATGCTCAAAATCCGAGCGACCAGAGTCGGCGCCGACACCTTCCTGTCGCAGGTCATTCGCTTGGTCGAGCAGGCACAGGGTTCGAAGGTACCGATCCAGGAATTCGCCGACCGCGTCACCGGCCAGTTCGTGCCCGCGGTGATCGTGATCAGCGTTGCGAGCTTGGTGATGTGGCTCGCCTTCGGCGCGAGCCTGCAACCGGTGCTCGACTGGGGTGCGGGCTTCCTGCCGTGGGTCAACCCGACGCTCACGCCATTGATGGTCGGCACGCTATCGGCGGTCGCGGTGCTGGTCATCGCGTGCCCGTGTGCCTTGGGGCTCGCGACGCCGACCGCGCTGATGGTCGGCTCCGGCCTCGGCGCCGAACGCGGTGTGCTGATCCGATCCGGCGAGGCGATCCAGACGCTCAAGGACATCAAGGTCGTCGTGCTCGACAAGACCGGCACGATTACCGAGGGCAAGCCGGCACTGACCGAGGTCATCGCGGCCGAAGGCTTCGACGAGGCCGTCGTGTTGCGTGCGGCGGCCGCGGTCGAGGCCGGCTCCGAACACCCCCTCGGCCAGGCTGTCGTCGGCGGTACGCGCGAACGCGGCATCGACGTGCCGGCAGTGCGGGCCTTCAAGTCAGTGACCGGACGTGGTGTGCAGGGCGAGGTCGATGGCCGCCTCGTGCGCGTCGGCAGCCGCCGCATGCTCGACGAAGCCGGCATCGCGTTCGCCCCGCTCGATGAAGTGCTCAAGCGCTTCGAGAACGAGGGCAAGACCGCAATGCTGGTCGCGATTGACGATCGCGCCGCCGGCCTCGTCGCAGTCGCCGACACCGTCAAGTCCGATTCGAAGGCCGCGATCGCCGCACTCCACTCGCTCGGCATCCACGTCGTAATGGTCACCGGTGACAACGAGCGCACTGCGCGCTACGTCGCCGCCCAGGTGGGCGTCGACGAGGTCATGGCCGGCGTGCTGCCCGAAGGCAAGGTCGACGCGATCAGGAAGCTTCAGCAACAGCATGGCGAACATGTCGCAATGGTCGGCGACGGCATCAACGACGCGCCGGCATTGAAACAGGCGAACGTCGGTATCGCGATCGGCGCCGGTGCCGACGTCGCGATCGAGGCGGCCGACGTGACGCTGGTCAAGGGCGAACTGACCAAGGTGGTCGAAGCAATACAGCTGTCGAAGGCGACGTTCGCGAAGATCGTTCAGAACCTGTTCTGGGCCTGGTTCTACAACGTGGCAGCGATCCCGATTGCGGCACTCGGCCTGCTGCATCCGATGATCGGCGTCGTCGCGATGACGCTCAGCTCACTGTCGGTGATCGGCAACTCCCTGCTACTGAAGCGCGTGCGGTTGGGCGTGGCGCGGTGAGCGTGCCGCCTAGGGGGCACCCGACGGGTGCCGGATGCAATGCCAGAGCAGCACCAATCAGAAGGGCATCGAGGCGGCTTCCTGCCCGCCTAGGTCGCCAACCGCCAAGCCGCGCCGATGGTCGTCGGCGACACGATCACGTTCGGTAACTACTTTCCGATGCGCAGCGCCGACCACTACCGCATCGTACTCGAAATCCGCATGCCGGGTGGGCAACCCGTCGAGGCACGCTTCGACTACCAGCGTCGCTGATCAACAATGGTGGAGATATTCATGCCCGAGAACGAACACCGTAGCGCTCGCGATGAGCACCCAACGCCCGGGCCGTTGCCCGCAGAGCCGCGAAATTCGAACCGAATTCGCGCCAAATGGGTGTTCATCGGTTTTCTCGCCATCAGCGCGTTCCTCCTGTTCGCCGAGCATCGTGCTCACCTCTACGGTTATCTGCCGTGGCTGATCCTCCTTGCCTGCCCGTTGATGCACGTCTTCATGCACCGCGGACATGGCCACGGAGGCCATAACCACGGCGCCGACCCGAATAGCCGCGACGGAGAATGCAGATCAACGAAGCCTCCGGCTACGGCCTCTGGTCTCTGGTCTTGCTGAACTCGTTGATCTTCATCGCCTTCGCATTCAGCTTCGCGAAACCGCAGACGACGCGCGACTGGCGCTCGTTCGGCGCCTACTCGGCGTTCATTGTCGCGCTGTTCACCGAGATGTACGGCTTCCCGCTGACGATCTACCTGCTGTCGGGCTGGCTGTCGTCGCGCTTTCCGGGTGTGGACTGGCTGTCTCTCGACGCAGGGCACTTGCTGGAGATGATGTTCGGGGGGGAGGCGAATCCGCACTTCGGCCCGTTCCACATTCTCAGCACGGCCTTCATCGTCCTGGGATTCTGGTTGCTTGCCAAAGCCTGGCCGGTGCTATACGAGGCGCAGCGCGAGCACCGCGTCGCCGAGACCGGTCCGTATGCGTACATCCGCCATCCACAATACGTTGGGTTCGCGCTGATCATGTTCGGCTTTCTGTTGCAGTGGCCGACACTGATCACGCTCGCCCTGTTCCCGGTGCTGCTCTCCCTGTACGCGCGGCTCGCACGCCGCGAGGAACTCGACTCGCTGGCCGGGTTTGGCGAGGCGTATCGGCAATACATGATGCGTACGCCCGCATTCGTTCCACGCCGTGGCGGCGCATTGCCACCGGCACGCCAGGAGCGACGTGCACTACACGCTGGCCACGCCGAATCTGACGAACCCACATCCGACGGAATCGGCGTAGGACATCGTGACCAATGAAGTGAAGGACGTCGTATGTGGCATGGAGGTCAGCACAGACAGTCTCACATACGACACGACCGACGCGGAGGTGACGGGACGATCACGGATGACTCATGATGCGGTAGTGCGGGTGTCAGCTCGCTTGGGGGCGACACCCGGGCGCGTTTCAAACCCCTCGCCAATGTGTCGTTCGTCACCGCATTCATCCGCATGCATCAGCGCCGCGCCGGCCACCAAACCTGAGCATTTTGTAACCCAACCGACAGCTTCGCGACGGTGGGCCTCAGGCACACTGCGTCCAGCTTGATTGAACAGGAGTTTGAAGATGCCGATGCCCACCTTGACTGGCCGTTTGAGCCGGATGCCGCTGTGCTGCGCGGCGCTGCTGCTGGGGTTGGGGCTGGCGGGTGTGGCCGGCGCGGTGCATGCCCAGCCGCTATCCTTCGATGCGGCGTTGGACATTGCCGTGCGTGAAACCCCCGCGCTGCGCGCCGAAGCTGCCCGGGTCGATGCGGCGCGCCAGATGGCGGTGCCCGCCGGTGCCCTGCCCGACCCGAAGCTGGTGCTCGGCATCGACGACCTGCCCATTGAAGGGGGCGAGCGTTTCAGCCTAGGCATGACGACGCAGCGCATCGGCTTCATGCAGGAGTTTCCCAACCGCGCCAAGCGCGGGGCCCGCGCCGCAGCAGCGCAGGGCCGAGTGGACCAAGCGCAGGCGCAAACCCGCATCACCCGGCTCACGGTGCTGCGGGAAACGGCGGTGGCCTGGATTGCGCGCGAGGCGCTCGAGCGCCAGTTGGCCCGCATCGATGCGCTGCACGGCGAAAACCGCCTGTTTGATGCCGCAGTGCGGGCCCGCTTGGCCGGCGGCAAGGGCAGCGCGCTGGACGCGGTGGCGGCGCGCCAGGAGGCCGCGCTGATCGAGGCGCGCCGGGATGAACTGAGCGCGCGCCGCCACCAAGCCATTGCGGCGCTCAAACGCTGGGTGGGTCCGCGCGCCGAGGCGCCGCTGACCGGCGCCGTGCCCGACTTCGCCATCGCCCGCGACACGCTGCTGCACGCGCTGCACGGCCATCCGGAGCTGGCGATATTCGACCCCAAGGGGCGGGTGGCGGACGCGGAGCTGGCCGAGGCCCAGGCTGAAAAAAACACGGACTGGGCGCTGGAACTGACTTACCAGCGGCGCGGCCCGCCCTACAGAGACATGGTCATGCTGCAAGTGACCTTCGGTTTGCCCCTATTTGCCGCCGCCCGGCAAGACCCACGAATCGCTGCCAGGCTGGCCGAGCGCATGGGCCTAGACGCTGCGCGCGAGGCGGTGTTGCGCGAACACACGCTGATGCTGGAGACGGATTGGGCCGACTACCAGCGCCTAGTCAACGCCGAAAAGCGCCAGCGTGAGCTGCTGTTGCCGCTGGCCGGTGAAAAGGTCGATTTGGCCTTGGCCAGTTGGCGTGCCGGCAAGGGCGAACTCACCGAACTCGTCATGGCGCGGCGCGAACGCATCGACGCCGAACTCATGGCCATCGCGCTCGAAGGCGAGCGCCGGCAGATGGCTGCCCGGCTGCATTACGCCTACAGCGACCCTGCCGATCACGAACCCGCCGTTTCTGGAGAAAAGCAATGAATCGCCCGTTGATCAAAACCACTGTGCTGGGACTGTTCGTCGCGGCTGCGCTGCTCGCCGCTGGCGTGGCGGCAGGCCTGTGGTGGGCGGCGCGCCATGCGCCGGCGGCGCACCCGCCCGCCGCCGACGCGCAAGACGGGCGCACCGTGTTGTACTGGTACGACCCGATGGTGCCAATGCACAGGTTTGACAAGCCCGGCAGGTCGCCCTTCATGGACATGGACCTGGTGCCCAGATACGCCGACGAAGGCGGCGATACCGCGACCGTGCGCATCGACCCGGGCGTGGCGCAAAACCTGGGCGTGCGCCTGGCCGTTGTCACCCGTGCGCCGTTCGGCATCGACGTGCAGGCGAGCGGCATTGTCGGTTTCAACGAGCGCGAGGTGGCGATCGTGCAGGCGCGCAGTGGCGGTTTTGTGGAGCGCGCGGCGAGTCTGGCGCCGAACGATGTCATTCGATCGGGGGCCTTCATTGCCGAGCTGTTGGTGCCCGAATGGTCCGCAGTGCAGCATGAGTATCTGGCGCTAAAGGCGCTGGGCGATGCGCCGCTGGAAGCGGCAGCGCAGGAGCGCATGCGGCTCGCCGGCATGCCGGAAAGCCTGATCCGTGAGATCGCGGCCAGCGGTCAGATCAGGAACCGCGTCGCGATCACCGCCCCTCGCGCCGGCGTGATCCGGGAACTCGACGTGCGACCCGGCATGACGCTGATGGCCGGTCAGACGCTGGTGCGCATCAACGGCATCGGCACCGTCTGGCTGGAGGTGGCGGTGCCGCAAGCCCAGGCCGGGGCGGTGCGGGTCGGGCAGGCGGCCGAGGCCCATTTTTCGGCCTTCCCCGGCGAGCCCGTGCAGGGGCGGGTGACCGCGCTGCTGCCGGCGCTGGACGATGCCGCCCGCACGCTGCGGGTCCGTGTCGAACTGCCCAACAAAAACGCGCGCTTGCGGCCCGGCCTGACGGCGCGGGTCAGCCTGCGGGGCCACGCGGTCGAGTCGGCGCTGCGCGTGCCGACCGAGGCGGTGATCCGCACCGGGCGCCGCGCGCTCGTCATCGTGGCGCAAGCCGAGGGGCGCTACCAGCCGGTCGAGGTCGTGCTCGGCCCCGAAAGCGGCAACGACACCGTCATCCTCTCCGGCCTTGAAGAGGGGCAGAAAGTCGTCGCCAGCGGCCAGTTCATGATCGACTCGGAGGCCAGCCTGCTGGGCATCACGGCGCGGCTGCAAGGCGCCCCCGCCGCGCCCGCTGCGTTGCACGAGGCCGATGGCGTGATCGACGAGATTTCCGCGTCGGCGGTGATGCTGACCCACGGCCCTTTCAAGACCCTGGCGATGCCCGGCATGACCATGGAGTTTGAGCTGGCCAACCCCCAACTCGCGCAGGGGTTGAAGGTGGGTGATCGGGTGCGGATCGGTGTGCGGGAAACCGACAGCGGCCTGCTGATCGAGCGCATCACCAAGATTGGCGGTGCGCAGTGATCGCGAACCTCATCCGCTGGTCGGTCGCCAACCGTTTCCTGGTCTTGCTGGCGACGCTGTTCGTCGTGGTCTGGGGTGTGTGGGCGGTGAAGACCACGCCGATCGACGCGCTGCCCGATCTGTCCGACGTGCAGGTCATCGTCCGCACCACCTTTCCGGGGCAGACACCACAGATCGTGGAGGACCAGGTCACCTTCCCACTGGCCTCCGCCATGCTGTCGGTGCCGGGGGCGAAGACGGTGCGCGGTTTTTCCTTTTTCGGCGACAGCTTTGTCTACGTGCTGTTCGAGGACGGCACCGACCTCTACTGGGCGCGCTCGCGGGTGTTGGAATTCCTCAGCCAGGCGCAAGGGCGTTTGCCGGCGGCGGCCCGATCCTCGCTCGGTCCGGACGCCACAGGCGTGGGCTGGATCTACCAGTACGCGCTGGTCGATCGCAGCGGTCGGCACGACTTGGCGCAGTTGCGGGCGTTGCAAGACTGGTTCCTTAGGCTGGAGCTGTCGTCGTTGCCGAATGTGGCCGAGGTGGCGACCATCGGCGGCATGGTCAAGCAAGTTCAGGTGGTGCTCGATCCGGTGAAGCTCGCGAGCTTTGGCATCACGCACGGGCAAGTGATCGCGGCCATCCAGATGGCCAATCAGGAAACCGGGGGCGGGGTGCTCGAACTCGGTGAAGCCGAATTGATGGTGCGCACCAGTGGCTTCTTGAAGACGCTCGCCGACTTTCGCTTGGTTCCGATCAAGCTGGTGGGTGGCATTCCGGTGAGCCTGGGCGACGTGGCCCACATCCAGCACGGCCCCGAAATGCGGCGCGGCATTGGTGAACTTGACGGCCAGGGCGAAGCGGTGGGGGGGGTGGTGGTCATGCGCTCGGGCATGAACGCGCGCGAAACCATCGAGGCGGTGCGACACAGGCTCGACGAGTTGAAGGCCGGTCTGCCAGAGGGGGTGGAAATCGTCACCACCTACGACCGCGGCAAACTGATTGACCGCGCGGTGGAAAATCTCACCGGCAAGCTGATCACGACGTTCATCGTCGTTGCGCTGGTGTGCGCGGTCTTCCTGTGGCACCTTCGCTCCTCGATGGTGGCCATCATCACCTTGCCGCTGGGCATCTTGGTGGCCTTCATCGTCATGCGCCATCAGGGCATCGACGCCAACATCATGTCGCTCGGCGGCATCGCCATCGCCATCGGTGCCATGGTGGACGCGGCGCTGGTGATGATCGAAAACGCCCACAAGAAGATCGAGGCTTGGCAACACGCCCATCCCGGTGAAACGCTCAAAGGCGAGGAGCGCTGGAAGCTCACCACCGAGGCGGCGACCGAGGTCGGTCCGGCGCTGTTTTTCGCGCTGCTGATCATCACGTTGTCCTTCATCCCGGTGCTCACGCTGGAGGCGCAGGAGGGGCGCTTGTTCGGCCCGCTCGCCTTCACCAAGACCTACGCCATGGCCGCGGCCGCCGGCCTCGCGGTCACACTGACTCCGGTGCTGATGGGCTACTGGATTCGCGGCCGGATTCCCAAGGAAACGGACAACCCGCTCAACCGCTGGCTGATGCAGGGCTACCGTCCGCTGCTGAACGCCGTGCTCAGGCGTCCGAGGACGACGCTCGCCGTGGCCGCGCTGGTCTTCCTGAGCTCGCTGTGGCCGGTCAGCCAGTTGGGTGGCGAATTCATGCCGCCGCTGGATGAAGGCGATCTGATCTTCATGCCCAGTGCGTTGCCCGGACTGTCGGCGCAGAAGGCGTCCGATCTGCTGCAGCAGACCAATCGGATGATCCGCACCGTGCCGGAGGTGGCGAGCGTCCACGGCAAAGCGGGCCGCGCCGAAACCGCCACCGATCCGGCGCCGCTGGAGATGTTCGAGACCACCATCCAATTCAAACCGCGCGCACAGTGGCGCCCGGGCATGACGCCGGAAAAGCTGGTCGAGGAACTGGATCGCGCGGTCAAGGTGCCGGGACTGACCAACATCTGGGTGCCGCCGATCCGCAACCGCATCGACATGCTGGCCACAGGCATCAGGAGCCCGATCGGGGTGAAGATCGCGGGCAACAATCTGGCCGATATCGACCGCATCGCCCAGGACGTCGAGCGCATCGCCAGGGGCGTGCCCGGCGTCTCCTCGGCGCTGGCCGAACGGCTCACCGGCGGGCGCTTTTTGGATATCGACATCGACCGCGCCGCCGCAGCGCGTTATGGCATCAACATCGCCGAGCTGCAGTCGGTGGTGGCCAGCCTCATTGGCGGCCAGGTGATCGGCGAAACCGTGGAAGGGCGGGCGCGCTTTCCGATCAGCGTGCGCTACCCGCGCGAGTGGCGCGACACGGTCGAACGCATCGCCGCCCTACCCATCTTGACCTCCATGGGCCAGCACATCACGCTCGGCACGGTGGCCCGCGTGCAGGTGAGCGACGGACCGCCGATGCTCAGGAGCGAGAACGCACGGCTCAACGGCTGGGTGTTCGTGGACGTGCGCGGCCGCGACCTCGCCGCCACCGCGGCCGACCTGCGCGTCGCCGTGGCCAACGGGGTGAAACTCGGACCCGGCATGAGCCTCGCCTACTCCGGCCAGTTCGAGTTCATGGAGCGCGCCAACGCGCGCCTCCAGCTCGTGGTGCCGGTCACCCTGCTGGTCATCTTCGTGCTGCTCTATCTCGCCTTCCGGCGCTTTGACGAGGCCTTCCTAGTCATGGCGACGCTGCCGTTTGCGCTCACCGGTGGTGTGTGGTTCCTCTACCTGATGGACTTCAACCTGTCGGTGGCGACCGCCGTCGGCTTCATTGCGCTCGCTGGGGTGGCGGCCGAGTTCGGCGTCATCATGCTGGTTTACCTGAAGAACGCCTGGAACGAACGCTGCGTAGCGGGTCAAACCAGCGACGCGGACCTGCTCGACGCCATCCGCGAAGGTGCGGTGCAGCGGCTGCGTCCCAAGGTGCTGACGGTGGTGACCATCGTCGCTGGCATGCTCGCCATCATGTGGGGCAGCGGCACCGGCAGCGAAGTGATGAGCCGCATCGCCGCCCCCATGTTGGGTGGCATGGTGAGCGCGCCCCTGCTGTCGCTGCTGGTCATTCCGGCGGCTTATCGGCTGATGCGCCGCCGCCAGCTCCCCACGCCCGGCAAGCTGCCAGCGCCGAACGACTCGGTGTGAAGCCAACTGTTGCGGTGGCCCGTGTGCCCGAGGTGACCTTGCCCCTGAATTCCGTATCCCATAGCTGGGCTCATGCGCTGGCTTGCCGGGGTTGACTGGCCAGCGAGTTTTCTTCGAACTGCATCGGGCTGACACAGGCCAGCGTCGAGTGCAACCGGGTTCGGTTGTACCAGAGCATCGAGGCGATGACTTCGTCCATGGCCTGACGCCGGGTCTTGAAGCGCTGCCCGTGCAGCCGCTCCACATTCAGCGACCCGAACAGCGTTTCGCTGCAGGCGTTGTCCCAGCAATCTGCGCGACGGCTCATCGAGGCGGTGATGCCGTACTCGGTCAGCGCATCGCGGTAGTCCTTGCTGGCATATTGGCTGCCCCGGTCGCTGTGGAAGATCAGCCCGGCCTGCTTGCTCGGACGGCGCCTCAACCACGCCATGCGCAGGGCGTCGATGACGATGTCGCGGGTCATGTCGGCACGCAGGCTCCAGCCGATCACCTGTCGGCTGATCAGGTCGATCACCACGGCTAGGAACAGTCAGCCCTCGTCGGTGGCGATGTAGGTGATGTCGCCCGCCCAAGCCTTGTCAGGCTGGTCCACGGTGAACTCGCGATTGAGCAAGTTTGGCGCGATCGGCAGGTCGTGATTGCTGCCGGTGGTGACCTTGAAGCGCCTCTTGCCCTTGGCGCGTATGCCATGCCCGACCTGGTTGGGCGCAACGGCCAGCAGTTCGGGCTTGGTGTAGGCCGGGTGGGTGAGCTGGTTGCGCCGCTCGCGGCAGCCGCCGTTGGAGGCCAGCAACCGGTACAGGGCGCGCACCGATCCGATGTACTGGTCCTCGTCGAGCAGCGTGGCGTGCACGGGGTCGCCGGCGCGGTGTCGGCGAAGTGTTCGCTGTTCAGGGTGTCCAGCAGCGCCTGCTGCTCTTGGGTATCCAAGGCAAGGGGCGGGCAAGGTCGAGGTGCCCGCGCCTTGGGCGGTCCCATCACCGTGCGGCGGTGCGCGCGTTGCTGCTGGCGTGCAGGCACACCACGCCACAGGCCCATGGCCCGGCACGCCGCGCCGGCACCGAGCGCGGGGGCAGTTCGTGGGCGGCGGCCATCAGGTGCTCCCGCTCTTGTCGGTGGCCGCCAGCAGATCGAGCAGAGCGGTAACTTTTTTTTGGACCTCGATCACCAACTGCGCCTTGTCGAGCTCAAGGCGCAGCTTGTCGCGCTCGCGGGTGAGCTGGGCGATGTGCAGCGCATCGACTCGCGCGGCGGCGTCCACCTTGGGGCCGCGCCTTTGCGGTGCAAACGCGACCAAGTCGGCGGCCTCGCGCTGGCGCCGCCAGGTGCTCAGGGACGACGAGTACACGCCCTCGCGACGCATCAGCGCGCCGATCTCACCGGGCTTGGTACACAGGTCGGCGGCCTGCAGAATGCGCCGCTTGTCGGCGTTGGAGAACCTACGGCGCCGTGAACGCGCAACGACCTCGGAATCGCTGCCAGGAGGGAGCGGCGGCGCCGGCCGGCGGCGCTCGCTCAGCCCCCCGCTTGAGCCGCCGCCACCTGCGCCGCCACTTCGGCGGCGAAGTCGTCTTGCTTCTTTTCGATGCCTTCGCCGACCACGTACAGCGTAAAGCCCTTGACCGTGGTGCCGGCGGCCTTGAGCATCTGCTCCACCGTCTGCTTGTCGTTCTTCACGAAGGGCTGGTTGAAGAGCGAGACCTCTTTGAGGAATTTCTGCACCCCGCCTTCGATGCGCTTGACCACGATTTCGGGCGCTTGCTGCGGCTTGCCGGCGGCCTCGGCGACCTTGCGGTCTTCTTCGGCCTTGCCCGCAGCCACGGCACGCTCTTTCTCGATCAGATCGGCTGGTACTTCGGCGGCGGTGAGCGCCACCGGCTTCATGGCCGCGATGTGCATGGCGGCGTCTTTGGCGGCGGTGGCATCGCCCTCAAACTCCACCACCACCCCGATGCGCACCCCGTGCAGGTAGGCCGCCAACTGGCCGCCACCGCTGTAGCGCTTGAAGCGGCGCAGCGCGATGTTTTCACCGATCTTGCCGATCAGGCCCTTGCGCACGTCTTCCACCGTCGGGCCAAAGCCCTCGAGGCTTAGGGCCAGCGCGCCCACGGCGGACACATCGGCCGGGTTGTGCTGCGCGATCAGGTTTGCGACCTGGTTGCAAAAGCTCAGGAACAGCTC